>Ga0307515_10015562_pt1 | contig 13998 bp, 3 predicted proteins | sample 17_EM_MG_FD_194513 | JGI IMG/M metagenome (GOLD analysis project Ga0307515, IMG submission 194513) | Populus trichocarpa ectomycorrhiza microbial communities from riparian zone in the Pacific Northwest, United States - 17_EM | ecosystem: Host-associated > Plants > Roots > Unclassified | place... | reverse complement strand
ATTTAATACAGGCCTATAAACTTCTAGTCTAGTTTCTTTAAGGGTTATTAAGTCTTTAAGTTTTATATATTTAGGTAAACTATATTACCTTCCTTAAAGTCCTATATAGGAGCTTGTCCTTTATTTATATGCCATTTCTATACTATTTAAGCGTACGCTAATTTACTTTGTAATAGTTCCGTTAACTGCTTTATTTAATTAGTAAAGTTATATATATTAATTAGTTAAATCCTCTTAATTATAGGCCCTATTATATTAATTTCGGGTTATAGTTTAAATCTAAATTAAGGGTTTTATCCGTAGGTTGCGTAGAATAGCGTTACGCCTATTAATTAATTTTTTATATTATTCGAAGTAAACTTAGCTAAAGGTAGCTACTTTTCCCAGTTATCTTATAGGTAGGAGTAGTATATTTATAGATATTATTCTATAATTACGTTTATAATTTTAGTTTAACTATTTATCTATCTGAACAAGTTTGAACGGGAATTTATAGACGCAGTCACGTAAGCTAAGCGAGCTTAGGAAACCCCTTAAATTCTACCTCTCTATATATAATTAGAGAAGACAAGTTACTACCATCCTAAAGAGCATACAATACTATACGTATTTCGTGCCCCGGGATATAACTTACTTATACCATTAAGTTGGTACAAACACTAATTAGTAAGCGCGCACAGATTAGCAATTACTTAATACCTCCCCCCGAGCGATATATACGACAGCAACCACCTATTTAGACTCCTAGTACGACCTGCTAGAAGGTCGGAAGTTGGGGATTACGGACTATTACCAACTCTATATACTTATTTAAGTCTTAGTATAGTTTATTAGAAGTTTATAAACGCGAATATAGACCTATATAAAACCCCCCATCCTTAAACCTTAAACCCCCTATTCTTACTATACCCTCTTTTAACACCTCTAACCTCTTTTCGGACCCCTTACAGAGACCCCTTACCCTCTGTAAACTACTACGGACCTGTTAAGACCCCTTACGGATATTTTTACCCTTTTATAAACCACTACGGACCTACCAACCGCTTTTACGGACCCTATAAGACCTTTACCACCCGCTACGTACTACACTATATATATAGTATGGCAGACCTAAGCAAGCAAGTTAATAAAGGTTAAAAGAAGTGGAGATAAGGAGTTGATGTTACGTCTATAAGTAACGTTAACGACTATATTAAGTTTAAAATCCTTAAATACAGATATTTTAAGCTTATAAATAATGACGACTTATAGGAGTAATATTAGGAAGACTTTGCAGACTTTACAGAAGCTACTTTTAAGGCTTACAACTGTATAGCTACCTATAACTTATAAACCCTTTTACGTCACTAAGGTGTATGGGTCAATAAGCGAGTTACTATTGCACAGTCTTTATACGATATATTATGTAAGGAGGACCAAACGGAATGGACTAAAGAGGAAGTCCTAGACTATATTAATACTAATAGATTCTTTGCCTCTTGTAAACTTAATAGGATCTTTATAGGACCTTTAATATATATAAATCTACTATTGCCTAGAGAAATAGGACTTTTGCCATATATAACGTTAAAGGAAGAGACTATTAAGACGTCAGATAAGGACAAGACTTAGGTAGGCTCCAGTAAAAATTAACAGGTAGACTCTAGTAGAAATTAATAGGTAGACCCTAGCGGAAGTTAAGATCAAGCGACTAATTAAGAGGAACTTAACTCTTAAGACAATAATATAATAGGCCCGCAAGCCTTAAAGGACGATCCTCTACCCAACCTTCCTACTCCGTCTGTACAAGCTCCGCCTACACAAGCTCCGCCTACACAAGCTCCGCCCATACAACCTTGGTCCGTACAAGCTCCGCCTATACAAGCCCCGCCTGCGCAACCTTCGTCCGCGCAACCTCTGTATACACAAGCTCCGTCTATATAAGCTCCGTCTGCGCAACCTCCGTCCACGCAACCTCCGCCTGCGCAAGCCCCGTCCGCGCAAGCCCTATCCGCGTAAGCTCCGCCTACGCAAGCTCTGTCTATATAACCTCCGCCTATACAACCTCTGTCTATACAAGCTCCGCCTATAAAAGCTCCGCCTACACAACTTTTATCCGTATAACCTCCGCCTATATAACCTCCGTCTATATAAGCTCCGTTAGAGCAAGCTCTACTAGCCTTACCCTCTTTATTAACTAAAGCTAAGGAGCCACGGCAGCTAAGCTTATATAAACCTCCGCAACCTACCTAGCAATTACTGCCTACGGCAACTACCTCTACCCTCCCCTTAGTAACTGCCCTTACCCTACCTAGTCTTCCTCCCGCCTAGTATCTTTACCCTAGTACTGCTAATACTAAACCCACTAAACCGGCTAAATCTGCTATAAAGTGTAGTTAAGGATACCCCTAAAAGCACCCTATAACTAAAAACCCTATAATAGAGAATTATCTAACCTCTACAGGCACATTTATAAGGCAATCTCCGCCTATAGATATATTAGTTCTAGTACAGGAAACACCTTTTACGGACTTATAATATAAGGAGATTAATGGACTACCTAAAAAGGGTATCCCTGCGGTTATAACGGAGAGAGATGTTTTGTAAGGCGTCTATATATTTAACTTATGCTTTATTAATAAAATTAAGCACCCTAGTACTAATAAAGCCTTTAAAAAGTTAAGGCTTATTGTATAAGCTTATAATTACTAGGGAAAGGACTTAGTCCTTACGCAACTACCTATAATTTAACGAGTTAGTTAACGGTCCTCTATTGTAACGTATAAAGTTTTATACCTACTAGGTAGTACCTAAGTCTTTATTACGAACCTACAAAACCCATAAACTAACTTAGATGCCTATTTTACAGACCGCTACTACCGCCAGCAGTACCGAAATCCACCGCCTACACCGCCGTTTTAACCACCCCTTAAGCTTAACCTACATTTAAGAATCTTTTAACTATAACCCGTGCTACCCTACTAGTACTAAAATCCACCGCCTATACCGCTACTTCGGCCATATACTAGCTAAAAAGCTATACTACGGCCATGGCTACTTTAACAAAAGCCGTTCTAGTTAAGGTGTATTAGCCTGTTAGGCTTATTAAGCGAGCTTACCTAGCCCTATAAAGAGCTTACTAGGTTATTACGGACGAGTGTAAAGATATTTAAAAGGAACTGGCTTTATAGATGGCTGTAAAAGCTATTAATGACACCACTGGCCCTAATAGACTAGTACCCACCCTCTTAGTTTATAAAGCCTACCTAAGGATAAGCAACCTAGACCCTCCTGCCCTATCTATTATGGATTAAGCATCTATAATATAGAAGGTAATAGCCGAATATAGTTAAACTACGGGTTACCGAACGGGTAAAGAGAAAGGGAGATAAGGAAAATGGTATAAGTAAGTTAGTTAAGCGCCGTATAGTTCGTCTACGGCCCATCGGAAGGCTGTACGGTTTATCTACGGCCCATTAAAAGGCTGTACGGTTCATCTACGGCCTATTGGAAGGCCGTACAGTTTATCTATAGCATATTAGAAAGCTATACGGTTTATTTTACAGACCGTAAGTAGGACTTACAGCTAGCGTAAAGCACCGTTTAAAAGGCAACCCAGAAGGTACTTTGGGAGGGACTTCCTACCTATTTCCTTTATATTTTATAGTTTTATTCTCATATATTTCTTTTATATTTTACGGTCTTATTTTTATATATTTTGTATTTTATAGTTTTATTATAGTAAATTACGGAGGCTATATACAAGCGGTTCTATTTTTAAGTACTGCCGGTATATAATTATAGCATAGCACCTATTATATGGAGGAATTTCCTATATATTTCTTTTGTATTTTACGGTTTTATTTCTTAATTTCTTTTATATTTTATGGTTTTATTTCTTATATATTTTCTCTTATATTTTACGGTTTTATTAAAGCAATTACGGAGGCTATATACCAGTTATTTCATTTTCCAAATACCACCAGTGTATAGTTACAGCACCTGTTATACTAACCGCGTGCTTACGCGTTTAATACACCAAGTACGCGTTTACGCGTTTGGTGTACCCACTCGCTTACGCGTCTGGTGCACTCCTAAAACACTAGCTAGTTAGGGGGGAGGTGCGTCAGTATATAGACCACGTAGCCTACCTTAATAGAATCGACAGTTACCACCATCCTAAAGAGTATACGATACTATACGTATTTCGTGCCCCGGGATATAACTCACTTATATTATTAAGTTAATACAAACACTAACTTAAATCTACCTATAACTTATCCTTTACGGCCTAGGTAGTAGATCCGTAAAAAAAAAAAATTAAGTAGCTTAATAAGCGCATTTAATAGCAGATTAATAATATAATAAAAGGACTTACCTTTGTACCGCTAGACCTAAATTCTATTAGCGTAATAGTATTTATAAACGCCTTCTTTACTAATAACAGAGACCTATTATTGCAAATTGGCTTTATAATTATACTTATAGACCATAATTAGGACGTAAATATTCTATATTAGTCTTTAATTAAGTATAAATAAATAACCCGCAGTGTACTAGCTTCTAAACTATATATACTAGCCTATAGCTTTAATATAGCAGCCGTAATTAAATTAATAATCCAGAAGATCCTATAATTAGAGCAGCTACCCCTAGTTTTATATACTAATTTAAAGTCCCTCTATAACTGCCTAGTTAAACTGGGTACAATATAAGAGAAGAGGCTTATAGTCGACCTAATATACTTATATTAGGCCTATAAACAACGTAAGATTATAGAGGTTAAATAGATTAGCAGCGGAGATAACCTAGTAGACGCTATAACTAAGGCAAAGCCGTATTAAGCCCTTAAAACCCTAATTAATATAAATAAGCTTAACCTAAAAGTTATAAAATAGGTAGAACGGGACTAACGGAGTACCTACGGTACGCCTTAAAAGGCCGTACGGCTTATTATACAGCCTATTCTACGGACTATAAGCTATTAAGTAGAAAACCGTAGAAAGCTATAATAGAACTTAGTAGACTTACGTAATCTACTAAATTCTACTATATTTCACCAGGGTAGTTAAATTAACTAATTACGATTTTCTATCCCCGGGATAGAAAATTGCCATTAGCTTGCTTAGCACTAGCGCTTTAGCGGCCCTTAGGATCTAACTTACGGCTTATTTATAGCCCGTTAAAAGGCTATACGGTTTATTTTATGGACCGTAAGTAGGACTTATAGCTAGCTTAAAGCACCGTTTAGAAGGCAGCCTAGATAACACCTTAGGGGAGATTTCCTATATATTTTCCTTTATATTTTATAGTTTTATTAAAGCAATTACGGAGGCTATATATAGGTGGTTTCATTTTTTAAGTACCGCTAGTGTATAATTACAGCACCTATTATACTAACCGCGTGCTTACGCATTCGGTATACTAGGTACGCGTTTATATATTTAGTATACTAACCACTCGCTTATGTATCTGGTGCACTTATAAAGTACTAACTAATTAGGGGGAAGGTGCATCAGTATAGAGACCACATAGTCTGCTTTATACAATTAATAGTCACCACTATCCTAAAGAGCATATAATACTATACGTATTTTATGCCCCGGGATATAACTTAATTATATTATTAAATTAATATAAACAATATATATACTTAAAATTAAGTTAAAATAGGGCTTTTTTAATTAAATTTAAATATATTAATAAAGCTATTAATAGGGCTATTATATAGCTATTATATAGTTTATTTATTTATTTACTATATAGGTAAGTTTTTTTAATATATAGGCAGCCGGTTTATATATATAATTAGTATTAGTATAACTTTTACAACATACAGAATATATATATTACAATGATATGTACTATATGGTGTTATAGATAGATGATTAATTCTCTAAGATTTACGCGTTACGAGAGGTAAGGCTCGTTGCGTGTTCTTCTATAACCTCTGTCAACCAATTACGATTTTCCATACCCGGTATAGAAAATCGCCATTGGCTCGCTTACCACTAGCGCCTTAGCCGCCCTCGCGATATGTCTAACACTTTTAGCTACACTGGGAATACTTTAGAAAACGTAAAAATCCGGTATCCTACAACTGTGTAATTTAAAAATCTATATACGCACTTCTCCTTCCTTCCTTCCTTGCTGTTATAGCATAGGTTATAATAGTATTAGGTAGTATTACAGGTGTAGGCAGATTGCTATAGGTTGCCGCAGATTGCTATAGATTACGGTTACGTAATACAGAGATTATATACACCCTCTTTGCTATATTTATACGTTAATTAACTAGGTCGCTAATATAGTGCGTTTTACCTATTCTACTGCCTTTAACTTAATTCGGTTTGTGTTGATAAGTCACTTAAGGGCTAATAATAGTTTGCTTTTAGTTATAGCGTTTATAGGGTTGCTGTCTCCGTTAATTCATTTAACTTTTACTATTTCGCGTCTTTTATATAACTAGTATAGGCACATAATATTAATTATAAGTCTCTTTTCTTATGTAGTTCCTAGTTTAATAAGGCATTTATAAATTAACTTAGAATTAGTGCAAAGAATAAGTGGGAGGCTAATGTTAAGTTGTAATTCAACTGTGGCTTTAATTGCAGCGCCGATATTAAAACTATAGGCCATAGTATATAATTCGGAGGCTAGTACGCTTCTAGTAATTCTCTTACACTTAACTAAGGACCAGTAGACAATATTCGCCTTGTTTAATAAGTCTGCTAGTATTAGGATATATCTAATCTATAATAAGAGATCCTTATTATTTGCGAATAAGGAATTAGTAAATATAAGTAGTTAAAGTGTCTTTATGTTAAGCTTAACAAAGCTTAAGCCTCTTATTAAGTTCTCAATTTGCCACTAAATTCTCTTATTAAGTAGTTTTGCGTCTTTTTCGTTAGGGTTAATTACCTAGGCAGCGTAGGATAAATTAAAAGAAGCTTTAGGCTGGCATACGGACGCAATATAAGCTTCTCTTGCTCGTTGGGCGATATATTAGTCCTTAAGTATAAGTGCTGTGCAAATAGTGCCTCTGGAACTAGTTATTGTTATAGCTTCCTTAATATTAATAAGGGTTAAGTTCTGGCATTAGCGCTCTTATATAAGCGTAATTATATAATCCTATTATTAAACAATGCCTCCATTAAACTTAATTAGGTATTCCGGTATAAGTTACTCGCGTTTTTTAGTTAGGAACTTAGCTTTCTTAATCTTCTCCTGTTCTAAAGCTATAAAAACTAAATTAGCTAGTAGGAGGGTATTATTAGTCTGTAAACTAACTATTCCGAAACTTATAGGGTTATTAAGGTAAAGTAGGCAGGGGTTATAAGTGGATTGGCTTATATTTAGTTCTTTAATATAGTGGTTATAGTAAGTCTTAAATTAATAATTGCCTACCTCAGAAATGCCGTATAAAGGTCTAATAACCTTTAGAATTATGCCTTGTAAGACTTTAAGTGCTATACTAAGTTTAAGAGGTATTTTAATATAAAAGTCTCGGTTTAGTTTCATAGTTAATTATACATAGGCCTATAAAATATCTCGCAAGTAGAGGTATGTACCATTGTTCTAAGTTATAGCTGTAATGTAAAGAATAAGTCATTAGCTAACTCGTTAAATTGTAGGTAATTAGGTTAGTATAAGGTCTTTCTTTAGGTCGTTATAGGCCTATACAACTAGTCTTAACTTCTTAAAGGCTTTATCAGTACTGGGGTTCTTAATCTCGTTAACGAATCTAGAGTTAAATACTTTATTGCCTTGTGGTATATTCTTAGGGTTAACTAATTTAAAAACTCCTTTCTTAAGCAATCCCTTAATCTCCTTCTGGCGTAATGCTGTAAACTAATTAGAATTTATAAGTTAATAGATTAAGATATTCGCGGTATTTGCTTTAATAGGGTACTTGCGTGGTCTACCTCTTCCGCATTTAACGGGTTAAGGTAGTTTAATATCGTTATCTTCTAGTTGCGTATCTTCTGTAATTTTGGGGTCTACTATATATAGTTTTACAACTATACTGCGGAAGTTAGTGGGTCTGTAGGGAAGTTATATGATACAGGTCTTATTTTTAATGCTAAGCAGGTTATACGGATTAGACTAGTAGTTGGGTTAGCCTATAGGTCCTTCTCTCTATACTAATATAGGTAAATTAAGTGGTAGGTTATAAATCGCGGTTGTTTTAGGTCCGTTGCGCATATTAAGGGCATCTGCCACTTAGCGCTCAGCTCTAAGCTTCTTAACTTCTTTTATAGCCTTTTTAAGGGTTACTGCTCGTTTTATAACCGTAGGATTAAGTGCGTTGGATTCCACTATACGTAGGTAAGCTCCGAATACTAATAAAGTAGGTATAAGACCATTAGGGCCTACAGAGTCGTTAATTGCTTTAAAAGCCATTTGCAAAGCCATGTCTTTATTAATATCCGGTAGTTCCGTAATAATAATATAGTATATACGACGGAGGGGGCTATAGTAACGTTCTACTATTCTAACTAAATTATAGGCTTTAATAGGTACGCCTTTTATAACTGTTCCGAGTATTATAGCGTATTATTTAAATTCTTTGCTTATGAAGTTCTTGCCTGCGTTATATATAATAATATTAGGGGGTCCTAGGTATATGTTAATCCAGCACATTTATAGTATATCCTATATATACTTAGCGCTAATACTTTACAGCCATCTGCCGGCTTAAAATTGTGTTCCTTTATTAATAATATATAGTAGAGGTATTAATATTATTATATAAGGTAAATCTAAATCTACCAGGCGACTTTCTATATTTTTAATAATGGTGGCAGTAACGTATAAGATAGTCTAAAGTCTTACTATTAATATCGTGCCCTAAGCGTTTAAGTATTTATACAAGACGCTTAACTAAAGGGTGGCCGAAGCGATAATGTAGTCGTCTTAATTTAATATTAGTTAAGTAGTAAGGGTTTTAATTAAATAATATAGTTAAGTAGTTGTATAGGGATGTGTTTTAAAGGAGGAATAGATAGCTAAAGCAATATATAACTAGTACTTCGCTTTAAGGGGTAATTAGTATATTTTTTAGGTTGTTAAAGTATACTTATAGTTAATCTATATCTGCCAGGCAGAGTAAAAATAGGGTGTCGACTTTAATAATATGAAACTCAATTGTGCCAATTAGGGTAGTTACTTTAGTTAATCTAATTAATGAGGTTAATTTAATGCCGAATTGTATATTAACCATGCCTTATATAGTGGTATTAAGTTATACACCGGTATCAAGTCTTTAGAATGCTAGGAATTGGCCGTATCCTACTATAGATTATTTAGATACTCCTGTGTTAATTATTATATCTATAAAGTAGTCTATAGTATAACGGGACGTATATCACGGAGTGAGCATAAGTGGTGATAATATATAACGAAGTAGATATTATTAAGCTATGTACATAAACTGTGTGATAAGGTTAAGACGTTGCGTAAGGAGAGAAGGCAGGGAAATGGGAAGAAAGGGTATATATTGTTAGCTTGGTTGCTTAGTTAATACGTATACAAAGCAGAATAGGATTTAGGTGGTAGTCCTAGCAGAACTTGGCAGGATTTAGTGGAACTTAGCGGAATATAGCAGAATATGGCAGATTGCCATTAGATTACCGCAAATTGCCGTCTCGTGGTTAGTCTCTAGTTGCTAAGTTGGTAGAAATAGGTAGATGTGTATAAGGTGTCACAGGGGTGTCCCGTAATAGTACCCCCTCTTTAAACTTAAGCTTCTGTGAGATAGGGCTGTAGTAGTTCTAGATGGAGTTTATAAAAGTCTTCTGCGGCTTATATAAGTCCTATAGAGTTAATAGGTTCCTATAAGGGCTTAGTAAAGCCTCTCTATTTCATAAGATATATATATTAATATTTCCGTTTATTATACTTAATATTATTAATTCTTTTAATAAAGTACTCGTTCTTACTATCCACTTTAACTGGTAAGGGAGGGTCTTATATTTATCCGGGTAGGGCGTCTAATATAGGAGCAGCGGGGTGGAGGACTGATATATGGAATATGGGGTGGATTTAAACCGTATTAGGGAGCTTTAGTTAGTAGGCGTAGGAGGAGACAACCTTCTTAACCTTATAAGGGCCAGCGTTCTTCTAATTAAGCTTCTTAGCAGGTCGTTTTATATTTAGATTTCTTATATCTAGCTAGACAAAGTCACTAATTTAGTAAACCGGTGCTAGGGTTTATTTCTTATTCGCTGCGGCTTTATAGATAGATTAAGCCTATATCATTTCATTAGCAAGGAACTGTTATAGTTCCTCCATCTTCTCTATAAATTTATTTGCTTCCGTAACTTGTAAGGCATAATAAGTAGGGCAAGGAACATTATTAAAGGCTTCGAAACCCATTTATAGATACTAGCCGTAGTTAGCTAGGAATAGGGAGACTTTTATAGTTTCCGAAATGGAATTATTCGCGGTAAACTTAGCAAATGTAAGCCAGTTAATCCAGTTATCTTATAGGTATAATGTGTATATCCGAATATACTGTTCTATTATAGCGTTTATATATTTTATTTAACTATCTATTTCTAGGTAGTATGCTATAGATAATAGTGCTTTAATGCGGAGTTAGGTAGTTAGTTTTTTCTAAAATATAGAGATAAACTGGCTGCCTCTATTGGAGATAATCATTTTAAGGAGTTTATGGAGTTTCTATACGTAGTCTAGGAACAGTTAGGCGACGGCAGGTATTAATATATTAGGGCAGGCGATTAAGTGTCTTATTTTAGATAGTCGGTTTATAACTACTATAATATTTATACAGCCCTTACTTATAGGGAGGTTAATAATAAAGTTAATTAAGACGTCTTTCTATCTTCGGTCTAGAATAGGTAGTGGCTTTAGAAGGCCGTTATATATCTTATGCGAAGCTTTGGCTCATCGGTAGACGTAATAGCTAGAGATATACCTTTATATTATATTATATATATTCGGCCAGTAGTACTTCCGTTAGAGTAGCTCTAGGGTTTTTCCTTAGCCTAGGTGGCCGGTTACTAGTAGGTCATATATATATTTAAGGAGCTTAAGCTTAAGTTTATCGTGATTAGGGATAACTAGACGGTTCTGGTAATATAAGCGGTTTCCGCGAGCTTTATATTTACTTAAAGAGATCTTCTTAAAGCGTCTAACGCTATCTTAAATTAGCTTAAGCGTCTCTTGGATGAACTTATTATTTAAGTATTTATTAGTTATAATCTGTTTAATTAATCAATTAGTTATTTTAAGGACTTGTACTATAAGATCTTTAGTAGGAGGGTTAAATAGTTTAGGGTAAAGTAGGGTCTAATTTTGGTAAGAACATACCTCTTTTAGTGCTGGCGCGTCTTATAAGCGTTGGGTTAAGGTATTAGGCTTCTAGCCTTAAACGCCTAGGCGGTACGTAATTAAGAATTAGAAATAAGATAGGTATTCTAACTAGCGGGCCTAATAGTAGCTTAGCTATTTTGTGGTTATAAAGTACTGTAGGTTCTTATAATCGCTAAGGACCTTAATTAGGAATTCAGCGCCTTCTAGTTTAGGTCGCCATTGCTTAAAGTATCTAATAATAGCTAGTAGTTCCTTATTGTAGATCTTATAGTTATATTCGGCTAGGCTTAGTCGTTTTAAGTAATATGCTATAAGGTGTAATACTCTCTCTTCGTTATATTAAGACAGGATGCCTCTAGTAACGTAGTCGGATAAGTCAGCTTCTATAACACTTATTTAGTTTAGGTTAAAGTATTAGAGCACGGGCACGGTGGTAAATATAACCTTTAGATAAATAAAGGCCTTCTTATATTCCTTATTAAAGATAAAGGCTTTATTCTTTTAGGTTAGAGCTATAAGGGGTAAAATTAGGGCGGAGAAGTTATTAATAAACTATTAGTAGAAATTGGTAAATCCTATAAAGGCTCTTACGTCCTTAACGTTCTTAGGTTCTTACTAGTTTATAATTACTTTAATTTTCTTTAGGTCTATTTATATGCCGTTTATAGAAATAAGAAGCCTAAGGTATAGGACTTCTATCTTATAAAACTCGCATTTATCTATATTTAATTATAGACTAGCTCTATATAGGGCTTATAGAATAAGGTTAACGTGTTTCCGATATTTAGTTAGGTTATTACTATATATTAAGATGTTGTTAATATAAGCAGTATAGAAGATGTCTAGGTAGGGGCATAGGGTGTTATTTATATAATGTTAAAACGAGCTCGGAGCATTTGCGAGGCCAAATGGCATTACTAAGTATTTAAATAATCTATACTAAGTACAAAATGCAGTAAGCTATTTATCTCCCTTTGTTATATAGAGGCGGTTAAATATAGAGATAATATTAAGCTTCATATAGTAGCGAGCCTTACTTAATCAGTTTAGCGTTTCTTATATTAACGGAATTGGATATCAGTTCTTAATAGTAACGGTATTAAAGGCTTGGTAATCTACATAGAAGCGTAGACCACCGCCAGGTTTCTTAACAAAGATTACTAGTACGGCTATAGGTAAAGAGCTTGCTCTAATAAATCCTTTACTTAGGTTCTTGTCTAGATACTTTTATAGCACTTAGAGTTTGTTTTAGGATATTCCGTATAGGGGTCTAAATCTAGGCTACTTTCCTTCTTTAAGTACAATCTTATAGTTATATAGTTGGTGTTTTAGTAGCTTATTGGCTTCCTTTTATAAGAATGCGTCTAAGCGGTAATGGTACTCTGCTAGTACCTTTGTAATAGGGTTAGTGTGCTTCTTTAGTGCTAAGGCTTTCTTAATATTAGCTATCGTGATAGCGAAAATTGTATATTTAGGCTTCTTAGCAAGCTGAGCTAGCAAAGTAGCTCCAATTATACGGATATCTAGGGTGTTAAGCTCTCTTAGATTATTTATAGTCTCTTATATAGTTTCTTATTTAGGTTTAGGTTTAATATTAGGTATAAAGTTGGTATTAGATTTAGGTTTAGGTTTTTTAAGTATTCTTTTTATTATAGGGTACTAGTTCTTTTAGTACTCCCATATGCTAAGCTTAAGCTTCTGCTTAGTTTAGGGTGGTGCAGTAGTTAGGGTTAGTTTATGGGGTTTAGTAGGATTTTTAGATCTTTAGTAGATATCGGTGGAAATCTTATATTAGTAGAATTTGGTGGAATTCTTAGGTTAGTGGAATCTGGTGGATTCCTTAGGCGTAGGGTGGATATTAGTAGAAATCTTAGGCTAGTAGATCTTAGTGGATTTCCTAGGTTTTAGTTTAGGGTTAGGGTAGCGAGTTATAAGGCACTTTTACTTATAATGGGAAGCGGTAAATAGAAGCTTAAGGTTATCCTAGTTAATAGTTACCTTATATAGCTTTATTTAAGGTTGTTTAAGGATTACCAAATAACCTAAGGTGGTAATAAAAAGCTTAATTAGTTCTTCGTGGTTTAGGTATTAGAGTCTTAGGGCTGCTATATAGGTAATACGGCCTAAAATAGTGCGTTTGCCGTTAAATCCAAATATATTAATATACTGGTTAAGGAAGGTTAGGGTGAAACCATTATTTTATATAAAGATCTTGTTAATAAATCCTATACCGCTAGCTTCTGTATTAATTAGGATTTAAGCGTTAGCCTATTAACTATTCTACTAAAGACGGCAGTTAATGGTTATATTACGGTCCTAAGAGTCGGAGTTCGTGACGTTAAATATATTTAATAAGATCCTAAGGCAAAGCCGTTCTGGAGAGCGACTTAGCTCTAGGACCTTTCTTTTAGAGGTAATTAGGGCGGAGTTCTTATAGAGCATTAGTTAGAGCTTTGTCCTTATAAATAGTGCTTACTAGATATAGGGCTGGAACTAGATAAAAATTAGGGATGGTAACCGGAAGATCAATACAGTAAACGGCTGTTAGTATTAGCCGTTTGTAAATCGTTTTAGTACGTAAGTAGGGGGATAAGGTAGTATTTTAAGATATAATCCTTCCTTCTATATTTAAAGCAGAGGCCTAGCTTAATACGTCTTTCTTATTTAGGGGACCCTAGTGGG
>Ga0307515_10015561_pt1 | contig 13999 bp, 10 predicted proteins | sample 17_EM_MG_FD_194513 | JGI IMG/M metagenome (GOLD analysis project Ga0307515, IMG submission 194513) | Populus trichocarpa ectomycorrhiza microbial communities from riparian zone in the Pacific Northwest, United States - 17_EM | ecosystem: Host-associated > Plants > Roots > Unclassified | place... | reverse complement strand
TTATTTTGACTTGTTTCATATTTGTTTTTTGTCAAATCTGTGTTCAGGTTTGCAGTTTAGCTTGTACTTGTTCCTGCCATTTATATCTAGCTAAGCAATGATGGGTGTACATGTATATTCTAGGATTACACTGTATGTTCTAGACTTGTGAGATAATAATTTTTTATATCATGAGATGGTAAATTGTAAGCTCCACAAACTGTTTTTCCCAGTGGTTAGTTGGATCTCTTTTATAGTCTACAATTAGAAGAATAGATGGAGCTCAACATAAAATCATTGCCTTTTCTTATGTTTAAATCTTTTCTAACAGCACCAAACTGCTTTCCAGCAAAACTAGATAGCGTGCTATACCCTTGATGGATAGTTAATATGAGATCTACGCTGATGGACCTCGTGTGTGACTCTTTCCCCATAAGTTTGCTAGCCTGTCCATCCAAGTCAAAGGAAGAGTTCCCCCACCCAGAAAGGGCTTTTCTGCTCATTCCTCCTGTTACTTGTGAATCTTCTATTGCATGGGATTTATGGTTTTAAATTCTACAGTTTATTTGGTATATGCATCTTAGTTGATAGGATGTTTGACTAAATTTGTAACTTTGGAATAGAAGTTTTTAGGTGAATCTGTATTGTGTTTGCTACCTTCATGTGGCTAATCTTTTGGAGCTGTTGGTGTAATTCAGTTTGTCTCTGATTTTAGGGACATCATTTTGAAGCCAAAAGAAACTGAATCAATCTGCTGGAAATGTAGAACGTGCTCCCTGTCATTGCCGCACATGCATGCTCACAAAGTTGTATTGTCATCTAGTTGTGATTATTTGCGGGCTTTGTTTCAATCAGGCATGCGAGAGAGGTACATACATTAGTGTTTTGAGTATAGAACTTCATTTCACACTTGTTTGTTGGTTCATTTAATTGATTGAAAGTGTTGAAACTTATAATACAACGTCAAGGGTTTGTCTGCATCTTATTGTATGCAGCTGTGATAAATAATTTGCTAGGCAGCTTACTATTTTATTTTCTTATTGTCCAACTTATCTTGTATTTGGGGAAAGTGGGTGCTACGTGGTGAGATTGGAAGAGTCTAGGTAATCCAAGGGCATATGTGTGTATGCAGGACATAGCTGTCCGCTGCATGCTAAAATAGTGGGATATTTATCATACAAGTATTCACCTATGGTGGACAAGTACTGGGTTATGGAGATTTCACGTAGTGACCTAGCTTGTTTAGCTTTCTTGCAAGTCTTTTTGTAACTGGTATTCATATTATAATAAACAATCTCTGAAATAGTAGTTTTAGAAGTCTTTCTTTTCTATGTTTCCTTGACAACCGACATTCCTGCTCTCCAATTTCATTGCTTTGGATTTTTTTTTTTTCCTGTTTTTGTGACATTTCTCATTTTATTTATGCATACAGTCGCTCCCAAACCATAGAGGTTCCTGTCAGTTGGGAGGCAATGATTAAGCTAGTGAACTGGTTCTACACTGATGAGTTGCCTAAACCTCCCTCTGGTTGTTTATGGGATAATATGGATGATGAGGAAAAGCTACATCAGCTGCAACAATATCTGGAGCTTTGCTGGCTAGCTGAATTCTGGTTTTTGGAAGACGTTCAGGATATCAGCTACAAAGTGATTGTATCTTGTCTGGATTCAGCCAGACAGCTGTCTATTAAAATAATCAAGATTGCTTCAGAGTTATCTCTTTGGAAATTGGCTGAAGTTGCTGCAAATTACCTTGCCCCTTTCTATCGTCAACTATGCCACACTGGTGATCTTGAAGCACTGAATGAAGAGCTAGTTGATATGATTCGTGATGCCTCTGTTCGGCTTTCTCAAGAAGGGTAGTGAGACTTTCCAAGTTGATTTGCTTTTCCCTGGATGGTTTGAATTTTCGAGCACAAGACAGAAGTTGAAACTTAAGATCTCCAAATGCAACGGAACTGAGGAATGCAGATGTGTTTGCCTGCCGGTGAGTTCTTGTATAGTTAGACATAGTTTTAATGAAATTAGGTTTTGATACTTGGTCTTCTGCTAATCATTTTACATTAATTCCAGAAACCAGGGTCATAGTTTCTAGCATTTCTGGGAAGAGCAATAGACGATAGTGTCTTTTGAATTTAGGTGCTACTACTTTATGACTTACCCACACTACATTGGTGGAGGGCGCACTTATTTGCCAATCTCAAATCTAAAATTTTCATGGGTATTTTTCAGGGTTCAAGATTGCAACCTGGGGAACATCGATTGATTTTCATTTCTTTCGTGACCAACAATCTCTGTGCTGCGTTTTATCCGAAGAGTCGGATAGGTTCCTATCTTGTATCAAAGTGCTTAACCACTCGAGTGCTGCGGATAACAAGTTATACTATATGAAGCAGCTATTTCATGTTGTCTTGATTTAGCAATAGACCATGAAGGATCCATAGCCTTCATAATGGCCATTAACACCATGCAAGGCAGCTATTTCATGTTGTCTTGATTTAGCAATAGACCATGAAGGATCCATAGCCTTCATAATGGCCATTAACACCATGCAAGGCCTGCTAGGATATCGGATGATCAATCTCCACATCATCATAAATCGTTTGAGTCTCCAAAACACCAGTATATTGACCCCATATCACCATGAAAAGGAGGCAATATTTCTGCTAATCGCTTGCTGTCAATAGCACTAGCAAGTAAATTAAACTCGAGCCGGTGAAAAGATCCACGAACAAGTGCATGTAAAGTTGTAGCTATTGTTGAGAGTTCATGCCTCAGCTTTAAGAATATTAGCAAGATTTCCAGCTCCCAAATCATGGTAAAACCTAGTAGCCTTAAATTGATTTCTTTTGGAGATAGATCCAAGTGAACATTATTCACAACCCATTTTCTATTCAAGTGGTAGGAGAATAATGCACTCACCTGTGACAGGATTCAATATGCACATACTAGGTTTATACCAAGCTGTTGAATCAGTCTCACGTAGACAAATCAAGCCGTCGTGTGCTTCGATCTCATACAAATACCTAAAAACTAATGCAGGAGATTTTGGAGAATATGAGCTATGAGATGTGGATTTGTTAAAATTAGGTCATCTGGAATGTTTAGTAGATATATTTATTTATCGATCATATGAAAAGAAGGATTTTTTTAACAAAATATGCTGAAATTTTATCAAGATATTTATAACCAGCTGAGGTTAATAATATCCTCAAATTAGACTTAAAAGATATTATTTTTGAGTTTTTAGTATTTTCCTATATAATTTTGGTCTTTTTTTTCTCTGTATTTCCCAGCTTTTTAGTTTTTTTTTTCTTTCTTTTCAAATTATTTTTAGAAATTACTTTTATCTCTCGGTTACAAGTTATTTGTAGAATAAGTTTTTACTGATAGAATATTATTCAGACTTTTTACCTTTTAGTGTAAGAATAACAATACATCTAGGGTTCATTCCTTATTTAATTAGTTCAAGCTGCGTTACGAAATGGTTGCCAAATCATAATCCAAGTGCTCAAAAAACAATCATCATCGCATCTCTCTCCATGAAGATTTCGCAAATGGCACTGTAGAAGAATCATATTTGAAACAACGAAAGAAAGCATTATTATATATATCATATGAGCTCGATAAATTAATAACCTTGATTAAATAATATTTTTATTCGGTCCGGTCCGGGTCGTTTTGAAATTTAAATAATATAACAATAACAATGAAATCTAAAAAATATTAATTTATAGAGCTTAAACTGATTGTTTATGATTTGATTTCTCTTACAGCTTTACCGGCTAGTTTAGCAGAAACCAAATCCTAAAGATTAGCAGCTTATCCTTTCCGAATTCGGAATCATAGTTCCACAAGAAATAAAACCCTTCCCTTGACACACAAGGAATCCTAAACCAACAAGGAATAATGCACTCTCCTCTACCATGCCGCTCTATAAAACCAGGAGAGGCTTGTTTATTCATATTTGTGTTTCTTTGTGTTCTAATTCTTGTATTCTTTTCGGTATCCTCTTTTTCGATGGAGACATCTTCAGGTTCTTCTGATAACTCAATGTCTTCTGCTGCGCCTTCAGGTCCTTCTGTCAAAAACCTTATGCTTTCTGTCGCCAATCTTTCCTTGACAGAAGGGAGAACTGGCACAAAAAACCGTCAGGGTTTTTCTCCAAGGAACTGCCTTTTGGCTGCTAATGGTGGTTCTTTACAAGGAATTCAAGAAACCAGGATTAATGGGTTACCACAGTATCAGGCCGGGTTTGCGAAATCGACTCTAGTTCCACCGCCACTGTTTCCTGGAACTATCTGGGGATCAAACAGTATGGGCGATGGATGGGATTTCCAAGGTTCAAGATTGCAGTCCGGGGCAAAGAGTTTTGTTCCGAATTTAAACTACTCTCCGAGTGGTTCTGTCGTCGATGAGGGAGCAAGTATTGTTGGTTCTAACACAGGACTAAGTGATTACAGTGTGGTGAAGAATCAAGAAAAGCCTAACAACGTAAGGAACTTCATTTGTCTGCTTCAAGGAGATAGATTTGTCAACTATTGTTTAGACAAAGATGGTTCAAGAACACTTCATGGCTTATTGAGTTTGAGGGACCCAGAGATTACATGTCAGATATGCAAGAAAGTTTTGGACTTGTCATCAAGAGGAATCCCCATTTTTTTCGAGCTGATGCTTAATCAACATGGATGGCAAGTCTTTTCTGAGCTAATTGATTCATTGAATCATCAACAGTTGAAATTGATTACATATGTGATAACCAAGGACTTGTCCATTTTTATTGCATTGACATTCCACACACACGGTTCGAACTTGATAAAGAAGGTCATTAGAATACTCAGGAGATCACATTTGATTTCGTTCGTGACCAACAATCTGTGTGCTGCGTTTCTTCTGATCATGACCAATCGGATAGGTTCGTATGTTGTATCGGAGTGCTTAAACCACCTGAGAGCTGAAGATAACAAGGCATTATATGAAGCAGCCATTACATGGTGTCTTGATTTAGCAATAGACCATGAAGGATCCATAGCCTTAATCAGGGTCATTAACACCATCCAAGGTCTGCAAAGATATCGGCTCCTGAATATCCTATCTAGAAATGCAGTATTCCTGTCGCAGGATCCGGAAGGGAACTATGTGATTCAGAAGGTCATATCACTCAATAATCCTTTATTCACCCAAAATGTATGTCATCTCCTTATAGGCCATTATGAAACCATATCCTTGCAGAAAGGAGGCAGTCATATTGTCGAAAAATGCTTGGATACAGAGTGGAAGGGTTGGATAATTGAGAATTTTCTAAGCAACACCAACACACTATTGCATGTTGCTAAAGATGCATTTGGTAATTATGTGATCCAGAAAGCACTGAAAGTCACCAAGAAATCAGGCAGTCCACTCTACCACAAACTTTTGTCGCGCCTGAAGCCGCATCTTAGCATTCTGCAGTCTGGATACGGAAGGAATGTCTTCAATTTGATCACCGGTGGACAGTCAGTTACGAAGGTGTAGTTTCATGCAGTTCCTGTTTTGTTCTCATTATGTCTTCACTGTGCTACTTCATCCGTAAGAGTTAGCTGTCTCTTAGTGTTTGAAGAAGGGTCTTCGGGGAATTTGAGATGAGATTCCCCCCTTCTTCTTCCTCTGTCCATTTTTAGGCAATCCTTTTTGTTGTTGTCATATTTACTTCTCGTAATGTAATGTTGTTCTGCAGTCCAGAAGGGAAATATTAACATAAGCAATTAGTTCTTTTTTTGTTCCGCAACACCGAAACTTATTCCAATTAAATTCGTCTTTCTTTTCTGTATTATAATTCAGATTCAAATTCTTAATCGTTTAATCATTAAAATTTTAATATTATATTAAAAAAAACATCTTAATTCAAAGGCTTAAATTATTAAATGACATCATAAAAACTTAAAAACTTTATATTACTCTGAACTTGTTATGATCGCATAAGATAAAGTAGTGTTTTAAAGATAGAATAAATTTAAAGGTAAATTATTCACGAAAGAAAAAACTAGCTTCACTGATAGAAAGATTTGACGAGAAAAAAAACATAACAGAGGGATTTTGCATGAAGCAATTATGACAGATCATGTTTTAAGCCTTGCCTTATTTGCAAGCAATATGTTTGAGTGGAATTTGAATAGAGAACGAGTAGTATCCAGCCTTGCATAGACTTCTCCTTCAGCACTATACCTTCATTGCAAAATAATTGAATGTCCCCGTTTTCTTGGAATTCCACTTCTTTGACAAGACGAGTTGAGCATAGAAAACATAAAATAAATCTGTTTCTTGTACGGTTTTGGAGTGAATTTGAAGGACATGAGACATATCTTTTCAATCCTCATTGTCTCGTCTCTCCTTTTCTATTTTGAAATAGTAAGCTTTTCTATTTTAAAATAGTAATCAAACGTTACATAAATGTTGAAGACACATTGAGTTTTTTACGACAAGCATTGTAGTCCATAATTTTGCCCTATAAGATTTAGATGATCATCTGTCTGTAACAGCAGAAATAATTTGGTGCTAATTAATCCAAGTGTGTTCAAGTCAATGCCCTCACCCTTAGGAGGATTTAATATGCACATGGTAGGTTCATAGGTAGAGTTGAACCAGTAACACGCAGACGCCATTGCATGAATTACCTAACTCGAACTTGTTCTTGTAAACATGGCTGCATCTAGTTCAAGGGAGCATTGCTCATCGCAAATTTATAGGGTTTTCTTCTAGTTCAATAACAAAATCCAAGGTCCAAGCGAATAGACTGCCGTAAGTAACAAAGACACCTGCACTTTTCACTCTCTTGTCTATTCAAAGCCATTGCAAGGTAATCCACAGTTACCAGCACAAGCTGTTACATAGAATCCAAACCATCCAAAGGTTTCTCCATCTATTCTTTTCCAAAACCAGAGCAGTGAAAAATAACCGCACTGTACAAGTCCTGAGACCAAAAGATTCATCACCACCCAATACAATAATGTTCAAACACAAACGTTGGTCAGCAACGATTGACAGAAAACATAGATCAGCAATGGCTCAAAAAAAAGGAGGAAAAAAAATCATCTCTCCACAAATATCAAACATAGCACAGTAGAATAATTACAAGGGAATAGAAGAAACACATGCTGTATAGCATTAATGCAATATAAACGATAGTTATGAGAGAAACAACTGACGGACAACCATCTATTGTTACAGGCAAACTTGGTAATTACTTGAAAAATTCAAACTCCATCGCAGCCTTATTCGACAACCATCAGCATCTGCTTGGCTTTATTGCCATTTACTACACAAGGATGTCACATAGCCCCTACCAGAACATGAAAATCACATCCACCCCACCTCCTTGATAACAAATAGTACAGGAAAGTGGGAAACCTCTTTGCAAACCCTGTACAAACTACCCCGCTACATCTCCATATCCAGAAACAGAGCATCAAAATAGGCTCTTGAGACAAAAAGGTAAAAGGACTGGAGAAATGACAAAAACCCAACAGAATTCTACCACAACACAGGAGAGGCCTTGTACAAGCTTTGTCAAGGCAGTAGCATGGAATTGAGTAGAAATGACAAAAAAATAAAACTAAATCCAAAAAGCTAAGCTGACTCTCATGACAGATTGATCCCAAAGCCTCTGCTTCATTTAGTTCGTGTATTCTGAATTAGCTGTGGTGGGAGAACAAATTAAATGCATCCTTAAGATATTGCTGGTCCAACAATATCTCTGAGCTATATTCACTTGTACAGAACTGTGTTTCTTGGTGACCTGGTATCAGACTTTCATGTAGGTTCATATTAACTCAGAACCACTTCAGAATTGATGTCACCACCATTATCACCATCCTGACCAACTAAGGAACGCTGGGAAAGATCATATAACAGCTTTTTCTGGTAGTCATTAGTGAGGGGAACACTTGCACGCAAGAGCTCCATAGGTAGTTCCCTCTTAATAGATTCAGCTGGATCTGAATCTGATAGAGAAGACTGCATAATACCATCGTATTTATTTATGCAATATTTAATAAGCAGGCTAAAAAACTCATCAAATGAGGCCTTCCAAAGTGCCCCATTTGTCGCATTGTAGTCGCTAGCATCATGAAGATCATTTAATAGTTCAGTTGCTCTCTCCAACACAGACAATAATATGAGGGAAGCCCCATTTCCAGCTGAGCTTCCAAGGGGGCGAAGGGGCGGCTGCTCTGAGGAGCAAACCACTGCAGCAAGACAGGCACTGAGTGAACAAAGATCCATGCGACGAACACATAATGATACAGACCTTACAAGGTTATTTGTGGTTTCTGCAACTCCAATATCAAACAGGAGACCTCCAAACAAAAACCTTAAATGACGAAAAATGGCCATGCAGACAATCCGCATGAGATCACCACCCGGAAAAATAAGTTGAAGGTACCTTGCAAGGAGCTTCCGTCCCTTGGGAAGAGATACTAAACGCAAGAAAACAAAATCATCCTTGGGAGCAAGTCCAACTGTGTGGCCATTCTTGCCGAGAGGGTCAACCAATTGCATGGATGCTGCCAGCCCTTCCAACAAGGCCTGCCTCCTGCGTCTCAACTGGGTTCCACCCTCATGGAACTGATTGAATTCTAGAAAACGATCAATATCATCTACATCAAGAAGAAGGCAAAGACCATCTTCAATTGTGACTCTAGCTGCAAGCATTGGCTCCTGTTCTAGGGGCTTCTCAGCAGAATTCTGCTCGGTATTACCACCACCAGTAGAATTTGGAGGTTCAACTTCAAGAAGAGGACGAGGCCTACGAATCGAAGAGAAAGGAATTCTTCCAAGAGCATCGACCTGGAGAAAAGCATGCGGCTCAGCATTAGCTCGTGCTCGGGGAGGAAGATCCCTCAAGTGAATTGGGCAGAAATGATGTCTGAGCTTTGCCCTGGCTGTTTTTTTTGAAAGGCAAGCCTGGTGATAATAATCATCCACGTATGGGTCATTACTGTGTGTTGCAGCTAGCTGCATTCTGAGAATAGTTTCAATTTCATCAGTAGTCATATGCTTGGATCTGAACTGCGGCCAGCCAATATCAAACTTCTGACCATTGACATCAAAGCCTTGTTGAGGATAACGCACCATTGGTCTAACTTTCTGAACTGATTTTGGTCTTTGATCTCTATCGGTCAGACCAAGCATTGTGTCAAAGTTGTTCGTCATTGGCGGGGATAAAGAGAGATGGGGATTGAACACTTGAGATTGCATGCCCAATAAATGGCCAGATGATGACTGAACTGGGGGGTGCAACCTATGCTGTTGTGACTGAAGTTGTGGGATCAACTGTGGAGGCATGATCCCATTCTGATGAGATAATGGTGGTTGCAACATATTGGTCAAGCGGTTGGGATGATCTCCAGGATATAAGCCTGTATGGTTGACCCATTGTTGGCTTGGTGGCCGGCTATTAGCAGAAAGACCAGAACTGAATTGAGGCAAATTCCCACCGTAATGTGGTGATCCATGATGTAAGCTGCTCAATGGAAGCTGAGAATTAGAGAAGGGAGATAATGCTATTTGGTGGCCACCAGCAAGATATTGAATATTTAGATGACTGCGGTTCGGTGAGGACTGTGGAGATTGGCCACCCAGGGGAGGATTTGAAGTGTAAGAAGATTTTGGCACAAGAATAGGTTCACTAGAGTAGTGTTGGTGGTGTGGTTGCTGCTGCTGCTGCTCAGGGTATGAAGAGGTTCGGTATAGATGCTTTGATTCTGCAACGCGAGCAGTAGAAGAATATGGCTGCGACGACCATCTTGTGCCATCCTCAACGCCATCTTGGTCAAGTAGCTGCTGGTCAAACCAATTAGGAAAATCCTCTCCCTGTGCCCATTCAGCAGCAGATGAACCTGGAAGGTTTTATCACAGATCCAAAGTTGGAAAAATTGCCTATTTTTTTGTTTTTTTATAATTCACTACACTATTGAACACGGATTAAAAAAAAAAAGGTGCAAGTGCATCATCATAATAAAGAATTTCGAAATATCATTGCAGAACAAATGTCAAGCATATTGATTCTGTTCTGCCAAGTCCAGAATTCCAACTTGCCCAACGAGCAAACCTACACCCTTTTTGGGCTAACTTTGAACTGCATTTACCTAGTCTATCATTAAATTTAAATGCAATTGATAAGACTGAAGGAACTCAAGTAAAAAAAATCACAAAGTATAACAATCTTTGCCAATTAAAAATATCTGCCTGAAACATTCATGTAGAACTAGAATGAATACCAGTTACATTTCTTTTTAGTAAAAAGTGGCATTGGTAGATGTCTATTTCTTATTGCAACAAATTTCCATCTGGAACAAGATATTACCAACACCGTCTCTATTCTGATGTTCAAACTGTCATACATTTGACATTAATATCTTGGTTGTAATTGAAGACACTAGTGTGCCGGAATAGAGTCACAATAAGGTATCTGAATTTCCCTAGAACGTTATGATAGCCCACTTGTATGATTCTCAACCATGTGCAGCATTAACCCAAAAAATGTAAATCGCTTGACTTTAGCAACAATCATATCATGATAAAGTGATAAAGCATTGGAACGAAGAACAGCACACCAAAAAAAATAAATGGGTGCTGCTGGGAAAATAATACCACTATAAGTTCATGGATTGATTAATAAATCACATTAATAAAGTAAATTATACATTGGAATACTTACTTTCTCTGGAGCCCCTATCACTAATTATCCCAGTGCTTCTCGGTCCATTGACACCCTTGTTCAACTGCAAAAAAAGAGCAATCAAGCATACCCAATTAAGCAAACTCATCATAATTTAATATTTTGAGATACTTCTGACACTGATACAAAGATAAGAAACAGCCTGTATACGTGCTACATGCCAATTAGACCCAAAGTAAACAAACTTGGTTACTTTTTCTTTCCCGTCTTTTTCCAAATTGGTTACAATATGCACCAATTACACCTACTCCTACTCCTTTACCAAACGGAGCTAAGGCCCGACAACTGAAAACTAACATCACTGTCATTTGCTTTATTTAAACTCAAACCATCTTCTAGAAAACAAAAGATTCTCCACATTGTTGAAGTATTATCAAAGCATAAAAAATTCAAGTAAACGCAAAGCATTTCAACTTTCCTTCACAGAAGACATTACTAATAAGCAAATTTGTTCAGAAGTAAAACAAGTTTTCCAATTGCTCTCCCTTTTTCCTCTCTGGATGGAGGCAGATTGCTTTGGAGATACCATATATAAACTGATGTTGTGTGGTACTAAAATAAAAACTGATCCGTCATAGGAAATTCTCCTAAAGATAGATTCTCAAACATGTGGACTAATTTGCAAGGAGATAGAATGAAAAAAGAATCGCATGCATAAAGCAAGTTCTCACTTGTCAAAATCAGAAGCGGTTTAAGGACATATTAACTACATAGTTGCAACCTCAAATCCTACATAAAATGTGCCTAAATATCCAGCCTATTTGTTTGCTTCAACAATCAGAAGGCCCTCAATACATGAATACAGATGGCTTTCTTCCTGCTTGTTACACACGTTTGCACATGCGGACATGAAAAGAATGATATATTAAAGATATTCTACAATGCAACCTTGTCAAATAAAGATCATATTATATACAACCTTCATAACATACACAATAGTATGTCTAAGTAGTGGGCTGACCTTTGAAAATGTAATTGCAAGATCATCAATGTCAGATAGAGATCGTAAAACCTCACCCTGCAAATAAGAAAGGAACAGTTAGTGGCACCAACAGACTAGCTACTGCTTTTGAGACAGATATAACAACCAATTTATACAAATCATACAAATTCACACATTATTCTAGAGTTTAGGACCCAATACTGAAGAACACATCCCCTGCTTCCAAATTCTAAAAGAAGAGCCACCAAGAAAATAGGATTGTTTGTACCTGCAGCCCCTCAATCATTATCCAATTTGAATCACATCCCTCAACTACCAAATCTTCTGATATAGTATTTGATCATGTTCCCAATAGTAATGTGGTAGGGAGTCCATTCCACAATTTCAACAACTGCTGCCAGTATGAAGTGCAGCAATAGCACAAGATGCCTCACTGTTTGAACAGTGGCATAACAAAAGGTCAATGGAAGTGTTAAATGTCAGGACTCTAAGAGATTGGAGGATTTAAAGATTGATAGTTGAGGGACCTGTTTCAAAATGAGTGATGCTAGACAAAGCACTAAACAGAACTTAGAATCCTAATATTGACCCCCTTTGTTGATACTGCATTGGTAATTTCAAATGCTGCCAAAGTACAAAGAGTGACACTTGATACACCACAGAAGATCCTCATTCTTATCTTATGAACCACCTTTCATAGTTCACTCTGGTTCTTTCACAAGAGAAAAGGAAAAAAGACAGCAGAGCACCCATAACGAAATTAACGAACCACTTAGTTCAAGCATCCTCTCTGAAGCAATCTCCTCAATGAGTTGGAAGATCTGCTACACCAAAATAACCCTAAAGATGTGCTACATTCATTTCTCTCTTTAACAAAATTCTTCTTTTATTCACAGGAAAAAAAAACAACAAAAACAAAAATTTACACCAATTTGGCAGACCTACATATCCACAACAAAATAGCACACTCCCCTAATTCTTCTAAAAAAAACATGTAAACGTTCCTAAGAACCAAAAAGATTCCATTTCCATGTAAATCAAAGAATCAAATAAAAAGGATAGAAGATCTCAAGATGAAGGGAGGATGGAACCTCTTGTCTATCAAAGAGAAACTCTTCCTCTTCAAAATCAGCGGCAGGCAACTCCTCGCCATCCTCCAACCCACCTAACTCAACTTCCTCAACATGATCTTTACCAAAGAATGCATATTGAGATGCATCAAATACAGCACCTTCTGCCCACAAAAAAAAAATCCGAGAGAGAAAACCAGGTCAATTCCAAGTAAAATGGCACCCGCTCCATGTCTAGAGAAGCTAAACTCACGTTACAAAACCAAAAATGCATCACACAACTAGATGGCAAGTGCTTAAAGGAGAACGCGGTTACGATTTACACTAAGCTCGGCTTTGAAGCTAATTTTAACTAAAAAATGACAAGAAACGTTACCATATCAGCCATTAACATCAAAAGCAGCAATAGAATTTGAAGAATCAAGGACCAACTCAACTATTTAAAGCTAAAACAACTGTTCCATTTAACTTCAAATATACCCATTAAATTCTACTAAGCTCAAAACAAAGCAGATCCTATCACACACCCAAAAAAAAATTCTTACACAAATACAAAGCTAACCTACAATTTTTTAACGTTGACCCACAAAACCAAACAACTTAAACAGACCATTTAGACAAAATCCCATGATGTTTTATTCTATTTTCTCGAGAAACAAACACAAAAAGAAACAAAACAGATCTTTACAAAATAAATAAATAAAACAACGAAAACAAACCTGTAGAGTTATCTCCAATCTTGGGAGCTTGTTCAATACTACCCCCATCCATCATCATCTACACTTTCTTCTGGGTTTTTTTTTTTAAATCTTTAAACCCACAAAAACTGAAAACTTCAAAACCCCTAACCCAAACAAAATCCAAATCTCACAAAAGAAAGGCACTAAATTCTAAAAACCCTTTTAAGGGTTTTTTTGTTGAGAGAAGGATTTGTTTCTGTACAGTGAAGAATTGGGTACTGCTTAGCCTACGATAATGATTCAAGCTAATTAAGCTATAAAGTTCTTTTTGGATTAGAAAGCAAGGAAGAGAGAAGCCCTGGAGAGAAGGAGATGACGATCGATTAACATTAGAATATGTTTTTTTTTTTTTTTTTATTGCATATAGAAAAGAATAGACCATACAAAGAGAGGTCGGTGAGTTTTTGTAAAAAAAATAAAAATTGATTTCATATTTTTTTAATTTAGTATTCGCATTGTATTTAAAAAAAATGGTATTTTTATTCGTATATAGAAATAGTTATGAATAATTCAAGCTCCACTTATGATTTGGCTTCATGTCTGAATTAGGT
>Ga0307515_10015560_pt1 | contig 14000 bp, 10 predicted proteins | sample 17_EM_MG_FD_194513 | JGI IMG/M metagenome (GOLD analysis project Ga0307515, IMG submission 194513) | Populus trichocarpa ectomycorrhiza microbial communities from riparian zone in the Pacific Northwest, United States - 17_EM | ecosystem: Host-associated > Plants > Roots > Unclassified | place... | reverse complement strand
TCAGGTCGAGATAAAAATAGTGATTGAGAGCATGTATATGTTAATTATAGTAAGATACTAGATAGATAGCTCGCGTTACGTTGAGGGCTAAGTTAATTTTTTGCCAATGTAAACTCAACACCTATCCAATTAAATGACGGAGGATGAAATCAATAAATTTAATTCAATCAAAAAACAAAACTCCTTTTAAAAAAGCTAAATTTAACAAAGACAAAAACAAAATCCCCGAGGCAGCCTTGTTATTTTAAAAAGACAAATAAATCCTATAGAAAACAAATAAAAAAAATGCTTGAGGATGAAATTGAAAAAAAAAACTAAAAAAAGTAAAAATATAACAAGCAAGCTCAAATGAACCTTGTAAATCCGGGTTAATATAACAAACCCGTATTCCGCAAAATGAGTTTTCCCATCAAGGGCAAAATGAGTTTTCCCATCAAGGGCAAAATAGTAATTTTTTTGTGGAGATCCACAACAAAAAGTGTGTGCTCATAATGAATTCTTAAGCACTTGTAGCTTTTGATATAATATATATTCAATTATTTATTTAAAAACACCTTTTATTAGTTATATTAACCGAAACATTATAGGATGTGAGTTTTTCACTATAGCTGTAAACACAGTTTATTGTGGATTGTTAAATTGAAATTACATATTTGCCCTTGAATGGAGAAAAAAGAAGTCTTGAGGGTGAGGGTGCTTTGGTTTTTTCCAATGGCCTATTTGTTATAAAAAAATTGTTTGGAGGTGTCTAGGTCTTTTCTATTTTTGCGCAATAAATATGCTCTTTTACCTCAAAGTTAACAAAACTTAGAGATGTTGACCAATGATTTTTCTTTTAATTTTTCATAAACTTTTAAATAATAAAAATACTTATTTATCTCATTATCAAAAAGTTATTGAGTTGTTGGACAATAGTATTTTTGTTTTTTTCATTATTTATGTACTATTATAGTATGTTTTTGGCCTTGGAAGACACAAAAAATAGGGCTTTTATTTGGAGGTATTTTTGTACTTTCACATCGGGTTTTAGGGTAATTAATCACAATTATGAGGTGTTTTGATATTTTTCACGTTGACTTTTTATTTTTTAAATAGAAAAGTTGATGGTGCGTGCTCAGCACCCGCCATTCAGGCGCCGCGTGTGACGCCATCCAACGACTAAGCCCGACATTCCGTCATCTCTTTGGATTCTCCACTGTGTCCTCTTACACGAGGTGTGACACATTACAGTTTATGGTGGTCTGATTGTCTCAGACAATCATTTTTCCTCCCTTGTTTTTTCTCTTATTTGAGATAAAATGCATAATCATCTTTTTTTTTTCAATTCCAATCCTCATTTTTTAATTTCCTTTTATAGATTTTTTTCTTCAATTTAGCCCTTCAATTATAATTTCTTATATATTTTTTTCATTTCGGTTCTTATTCTTTTATTCTTTTAATTTTTTACCTTTGTCCTTTTGTTAATTTATTTTAGTTTTCAATCTCATCATTCAATCAAATTTTTTGTTATTTTATTTTTTCTAATTGAACCCTCATTCTTTTGATTTTATTTTCCGCTTATTAAAGCTATTTTTCAATTCAATTTAACTCTATAATTAAAAAATTTTGTTTGCTCTCTAATTATTATTTTTTAATTTTCACCTTTATTTTTTTAGATTATTTTTTGTGATTAATTGTTTTTCCCTGATTTCATCTCTCGACATTTGAGTTGCTAGAGATTCTCTTTTATGCAATCTTATTGTTCCACACTAGTCTTTTTTTTTAAAATATTACTTTTGTGATTTTATTCAATTTCTTTTTTATGAGTTTATTTTGGTCTCATGACCTAAGATCACGGGTTTTGCATGTCTTTTTAGAATATAAGTTTTTTTTTTAAATTGTTTTGTTTGTGTTTGATTTTCAAGATATTATTCTAATTCATCTATATATATTTTTTGTTTTATACAAATGAACTTTATTTTTCAAAATAAAAAACATTCTTTTTTAAATAATGTTTCTTATGTGTTCGTCCTTACGTAATATTTTTTTTACTGTGTGAGTTTATTCAGTCATTTTTATTTGTGTTTAAATTTTAGGTTACAGGTTTTTTACAGTGTGAATTTATCTTTTTTTGATTTAAATAAATAAGTTCAGTGAACACAGTCGAGTGAATATCTCATTTTGTGTGATTGAATATCTTAATCTATATTTATTTTTTATTTTTTTGGTTATTATTAATGATTTTTTTTATTTATATAGATGATTATTAATTTTTTATTTAATTAGATACTTATATAAAATTTTTGATTTATATTTTAAATCTTTTTATATAAAAAATTACATTACACTAGCCTGAAAAAAAAAAAAAAAAACTTGCAGCGAAGCTCTGCACGGGTTAGATAGCTAGTGTATAAATGATGATATCATGATACTATTTTGAAATCTAAAAGTGACAAATAAATTAAAGTTATAATTTCATTATTCATACTGATGCATGAGTTAATATTGAAATTTACAGGGCTTATACTGTGAAAACTACAATCAATTTTAAAAAATAATTTATATTTATATTATTATTTATTAACTATTTAAATCACCATTATTATCTCAACGTACTACTTATTATTATTATTATTATTATTATATTGACGATGGTGATAAAGTTTTTATTTCTAAATTATTGTTAATACTATTATTATCATTTTCATTTTTCCCCACTATTTTCTTCTATCACAACCATAATCTTTGTGATATAAGCATTATTTTTTTAAAAAAATTATTATTGTTATTTTTAAAAATATATTATTACTACCCACTATGTCCCTTTTCTTATCCTTTACCATCGCTACAATCACCAATATTAATTTTTAGAACCGTTATTCCAGTCATTAAAAATTAAAATTTAATTTCTTCTTATTTCTTGTAATTATTTCAAATATAATATTGAAATTCAAACGCTATCTGCTATTACAATTCCCCGATTTCCATTCTCATTTCAAATCTTTCATTTTTCTTATAACCCAACATCATTTATGCTTAAATTAAATAAATTAAAAAAGGTAGTTTGTGTTTTCAATTATATGTGTGCATTGAATTGAAATCAATGAAAAATTAAATACTAATTAAGTAAGAATATTCCAATAAAAAAGTAACTAAGAAAGAGCTATATCATGACAGCATAAAAAAGTAACTAGGCACGCTTCTGGACAAATCTCTACGTAGAAAATCAATACGGCCATGCTCGTACTGTCAATATAGTAAATGAATTTGAATCCAGAAAACTAGAAAAGTAGCTAGGAGTTTGCTATACTTTTCAATGCACGAATCCAAGTAATTTTCAGGAGGCAAAAGATCTAGTTTCTATGACCAATTCAGTATGTTACTAGTACCATACTGAAGAGGGAAGAAAGACTGGCTGACCATAACATTTGAAATCTGAAATTTACAAGCAAATGTTTGGTTCAAAAATCAAATCATTTGGGCACACATCTTTTGGAAAAAAAAAATAAAAAAAATAAAATCCTTGCCTGTAATTTCCAAGTAAAAGTCCAAAACCCGAAGAACATAGAAAAATCGGTCAAGCAAGATACCAAAGACCGACCTGTCATGAGAGTCCCCTTCACAATGGTATTAGTCAGTGGTGCCTTTATGACGATAAACCGTGTGGGTTCCACCATTGATGCATCATCCTAGCTTCCCACGTATTTCCAAATTTATCTTTCTGACTAGGTCTTGCTTTGATGCTCTCTCTATCAACCAAAAAAATCACCCAAAAAAAAAAAAATCAAATAAAAAAATCACCAACATATCTTACCCTTATAAATATCCTTGTAAGAAATCAGTGTCCATGTAGCTACATTTTCAATTTCATATCGAGAATAGCTAGCTAAACTACTACCATATACACACAGTAGTCACTAACCACTATAGACTGTCTGCCAATATTATACCATGGATGAAATGCCATTACAGCTTGATCTTCCAGGCTTCCGTTTCCATCCAACTGAAGAGGAACTTCTTGATTTCTACCTCAAAAATATGGTTTTCGGTAGAAAAATGCGTCTCGATGTTATTGGCTACCTCAACATCTATCGTCATGATCCTTCGGAGTTGCCAGGTATATGTATATTGCTTGCACCCTTCTAATAAAATCTTGGTTCATGTTACGACACAGCTAGTTTAATCATGCATGCTTACATCAAAGTTAATGCTGTTGTGTTAACAGGTTTGTCAAAGGTTGGGGAGAGGGAGTGGTATTTTTTTGTGCCTCGAGATAGGAAACATGGCAACGGAGGAAGGCCTAATAGGACTACACAAAATGGATTCTGGAAGGCTACTGGTTCTGATAGGAAAATCGTGAGCTTATCGGACCCGAAGAGAATGATCGGATTCAGAAAGACTCTTGTTTTCTATAAGGGAAGAGCACCGAGAGGGTCCAAGACCGATTGGGTCATGAACGAGTATCGCCTGCCTGAATATTCAAGCCCCCTGCCCAAGGTACTTTCTATATATTAATTAATGTTACCTTTGTTTTTTCTTATTTACTCTTGATATTAAAGGAAGTTCTTGCGTTAATTTCTTACTTTTGGTGGGAGATGATTAAGTCAATGCAAATTATTTACACATATCATCACTTCATAATTTAAAAGAAAAGGCAAAAGGAAATTAGAACTAGTTTTAAAAAAACACCCCTTAACATAATTGTTAGGCTAATTCTGATATCCTAGGCATGCATGTTGTCCAAGAAACTTCACAGAATTGTTGTCATTTTAGAGAAACAACATCTCATCACTATAGTTAAAACCATTCAATTCCATTTTATTATAAAGTACTTGCTGTTTTTGAATTTTCCTGGGAACCTCTTTTTTTTTCTCCCTGTTGACAAAGAAAGGTGTTAATTAGTGTTAGAAGAATGAACACCTTTTTTATTTTAAAAAAATCTGATATAATGATCTTAATTACAAGTAATTTGTCACTTTATTCGAAAGTGCCTGTACCTGTCTTAATTTTCTGATATTGAATGCAGGACATAGTATTGTGCAAGATATATAGGAAGGCAACTTCGTTGAAAGTTCTAGAGCAAAGGGCAGCAATGGAAGAAGAAATGAAGACGATTCATGCATCTCCATCATCATCATCTTTGGACACCATGTCATTTTGCAGTCAGCCAGAAGATCCAGTCCCACCAGAATTGCCTACGCAACACTTGGTTTTCAAGAAAGAGATAGAAGATGACATTATTAGATATGAAAAGCCAAGGGAGATTAAAGGGCCAAGTCTTCAATTACCAATGGGGACGGACAAGTTACCAGAGCTCCAGGTTCCCAGCAAATTGAGCATGGAGTGGAACCAAGATCCAATTTGGTCCCTAAATAGTCCCTGGCTTCAAAATTTGATCCCTTATGCAGACATTTTGAATTTCTAATAGGGGTATTAAACTCAAATTTTTTGTTTTGTAGATAACTTCTTTCACATCCTAATTATCAACTATTGCCCCACCTAGCTCAGCAAGTAAGAATCTTCAAGATGAGTGCTTAAGAGGGTGGCAATAACTGTGAGTTAAATATGTATTCGAAGCTTATAGCTTATCTTTGTTAATGAACTACTTAATTAAGAATTTAATTTACCGTTGCTCTGAATAATCAATCCTCAAATACTCCCTTTTGTGAAGTGGAATGTCGTTGCATCATGTCGATGGGCCACGACGTTGGTTCTTTACAATGATGATTACTTGGGCTATGATTTTTTTGTATGGGCTAGGTCACCAGCGGGCCAAGATTATTATTTATGTCAAGATATATGGGCCAATATCGTTTTTTTTTGGGTTTTTGGTAACGATCGATTTTTTTTGTTTGGAGTCTGGACTTCTCTCGTATTTTTGTCACTTGAAATTAGTAAAAAAGAATAAAGAGAAAGACATTGACCTCCTAAGCACATTGCTCAGCTCAGCTGAGAGTCCTAGCAGGAAGAAGGACAATAAAGAGAAAAATACCAGTGTCCATGAAGCACAGGCATTGACTGACCGGAGGACTCTTTAAGTTTCCCAATCATCTTGCAGTGACGATCAATCATCCAGTAAATGGAATAGTTTAATCCAATATAATCTCACAATCTTGTTCATGAGCTTGTAGGAATGCATAAGCTTCTTTTATTTTCTAATGTTATTTTCAATCACCATGTATCAAGATATACATCTTCGAGGCCAACACAAACATGGTCCGAGGAGTGTGCGGCTCTTGTTGTGGACAACCAGGGAGGTCCAGAAATGAGAATACTCAATATAATTCTGGACTCAAAGGCCTCAACATGATTCATCATATTATTAGATAAATTCAGACCATTGTTTTTAAAATCATTAAAATTTGAAGTATCAGCTCATGAAATCATATATATAATGTTTTTATTCAGAACAGGCAACTTCTTGTTTATTTATTTTTAATTTCATCGTACAGAAATTACGTTGCCAAATCACATGGTGTCAACCAAGTTCAAAAGTCCATTTCCAAATGGTCTTTGGTTGTAGCAGTCAAGATTGCTTCCATAGCCAACTCCGAGTATATCACAGTACCTCTTGTAGAACCCAATACGATCCTCCACCTGTGATTTCCACCCCATACCGCATTCAAGCCCGCCATTGATGATGTTTGTTAACACACCATAGCCTGGAACCCGGCCAGCTGCCGAATCAGCACCAGAAGGTGACCATCTTCCTGTGATGACATTGTGGCATGAGGGCTTTGGAGACTGTGGTGTCATCCAAAACCAAATTGCTGTCTTGAAGGAGATTACTGGATCAGTTGCAACAAGGTCAGGATTGTTTAATAGATCCACCCCTATGGCTTTTCCACATTGCCCGTAGTTGTAGTTCCTGTGTCACATTTATCAAATTAAAATAATAAAATTACTTAAGTGCAAAGTCGTGGTAAATTATAAAATAAATATTGCATTAAATTTGATTTGATGGATGCCCATACAAACTCATAGATGAAGACAAAATATCTGCAAAATAAATAATCGGACTTACCATGAAAGTTGCATAGGACCTCGGCCGTAATATTGCTTGCCACCAGCACATGGATATGTGGAACTTGGAGCACAGTAAGATCCTGGATTTTGTTCCCTCACGTAGCAATATCCCCAAGCGTATGGGCCATCAGGTGCAGTTTGCCATCCTCCTATATATATAACATAAATTCATCAAATGAAGTAATGATTATATTATCTGTTTGAGATAAAGTTGTGCTAGCGTTTTGGTATCGAATAAATATATAAATTAAGGTGGTTAATCATGATTAAACGAACCAGTAGTTTCATGAGAGGTCTGGCCGAAGAAAGCAGCAATCTCCCTTTTACGAGTGGCTACATCACCAGTAGTGCCAAAGCCAGGGAAGGCCTTGGCGGCTGAGATGAAAGCATCGTAAGTGTAGAATCCCTTGGCCGGGCATCCGCCATCATTTCTATGTTTGAGCATCTCGTTGAACTTTTCTCTTGAGATGATACTAGTAAGGTCTCCTCCACCACCACCACCACCACATTGGCTTTGACAGCCTTTACTGCAGTAAGCATCAGTGTTGCCACACCAACCAAATTGGCTACAACATTGACCTCCCGGACAAAGGGCACCCCCAGCCTGCCTTCCACATTGCTCAGCTGAGACTCCTAGGAAAAGGGACAGTAATAGAGAGAAAACTGAGAAGACCCAAATCTTCATTTTCTGGTTTTGTGTTTGGGATTTTGTTGGATGACAAGCTTGTTAGAGCACTGGTGTATATATATAAAGGGCAACCATGGCCAATTAATACTTGGGTCTTTTCTTAATAAATACTAGCTGGACTTGTTCAATAACGGTGGCTGCCCTTTTTATCTAATCTACACTGCTACATGATGGATATTAAACAATAAAGAGATGGACAGTCCACGACGGCTTTTAGGTGTCTAGACTTCTACCTTCATGTGCATGACTTTTGCTGTGAATCATCAGTAGATGTTGCCCTGCTGCTCTTTAGGATATGATAAACATTAGTTGATTAGGAACGAAAAAAAGATAATGTCGCATTGACCACTGTTCGTGGGTTGGAAATTTATGGAGACGAGAAGACATGTGAGGAGCTCTTTTAGGTTGAAATTCTATCACAAGAAATCGTACATGACTAGCTTATGATCTTTGATAACATCAAGTAATTTGTGAGTTAACGTGTGAGAATTGGAGATGCTCTTTAATGAATTGAAGGGTTATAGCGAAAATTGATCTAAGCTAAAGCCCATGATATTTTAAATGACCTAAAGCTTGAGCCTTTGCTTAAAAATTGCTCATAAGTCCAACGTCTTGACGTGAATATTATTATTTTTAAGATATTAATTGTTTTTATTATATTTATTGTAGAGTTAAAAAATTTTATTTTTAGTATATAATAAATTCTTAAAATTTATAGACAACTATTTTTAAAAATTTCTTAAAAATTTATGTTTTGTTTCATAAACATGAATAAAAAGTTTGAAGAGAAAAAATAAAAAAAGAAAGAAATTATTTTCTAATTGATTTCTATCTATAAAAAATTAAAAAAATAATATTTTTTTTAGATTAATGTATCTATAGAAATTTAAAGGAACATCTCTATGAAGTATTTGTATAATTTAAAACTCTACATACCAATATGTCTGTAGAATTTTACAGTTAAATAAAAAGAATAACTTGGTAGGAGGTATTATGTATAATTAATTAATTTAATTTCAAAAATAAAAATTATTTATTTTTCTTTATATATATATATATATATATTCAAGCTATTATCACACTCGAACATGTAAATAAAATGCAACAAAATATGTCACTTCGCCCATTGAATATTCAACTCTAGAAACCAAATCGTTTTGCCTTTTCGACGATGGAGATTGAAAAGCAGAGGATATGCTCGAGGAAAAAAGAGAATAATCCATCCATGGGGTTGCTTTAAACAGGTCGGAAAGTGGGTCATAATTGCTTGCTGCTAACCACCATTGAAAATAAGGTTTCCTCTGGTTCATGCACTTGAAAAATATTGTTAGAAGATTGACAACGACACCCTCCGAGCAACTCAAAATTGCTTACACTTGGCTTGATCTCATATTCGAATGACGTGATTACTAATATAATGAATATTGAAGATTTACATAATTGTTAACTTTAAGACCCGTGAAATTAGTCGAGTTACACGCAAGTTGGCCCGGACATCCACGATCCCTTTCTTTTTTTCTATGCAATTTAAATAATGCGTGATTAAAAAACTTGCAATCCCATCTTATTAACTAAAAAAATTATAAAATTGTGACTAAGGATAACTCATATAATAATTAAATTGATTGTGTCAATATTATCCAAGGAACAGAGAAGGGATGTAAAGTTTTGACCGGTTTAACATTTTTAATTTCAAAATAAAGTCAATTTATTTTGTGGACTAACCTTCGGTGAAAACTTCGTCTGTTGGGCTAAGGTTGTTCCCTTCCCTGGGCTCATCTCAGTAAGGAGCTGTCTATCACTTTTGTCGGACGAGCGAGCTAGTCGCCGATCCAACTTGTATGGGCTATTTACTGTTGCACCTGCACGCATGCAAGTAAGTAGCTAGTTTCTCTCCTTGGGCTGAGCTAGATGAGATTCTTTTTTGTTATAGTGGGCTACAGTTACACATGGTCTCATCTCAAGATTAGGGAAAGGTTTTTTTTTTTTTCTCATTTTTTTCGTAATCCTAACAAAGTGATTGAGATTCCCATATTCTCAACAATCTTAAGAATACAGTGTGCATATATATATATTGATGTTGCACAAATTTTTTTAAAAATTATTTGTTTCCAGGAATTGTTTTGTTTCCAACAAAAACATTTTAAAATATCACATGCATCTATTAAAAAAATATTTATTAATAATAAAAATATTTTTTTTTATAAATAAAAAATATTTTTTTTTATAAATAAAAAATATTTTTTTTATAAATAAACCATATAATTTTTTTATCTTTTCAAAACAATTTTAATCTTACCTCATGTCAAACTCTTAATTTATATAAAAATAGAGCATTTAGTTTTGTAGTGTAAAGTTAGTATAACAACATAATATTTATTTTGTGTAAGAGTAAAATTTAATATTTTTTAAATTTAAATGTTAAATAGCTTTTAAATTTGTTTCTATCTACCTTTTTTAAAATTAAAATTTACCAATCATAAATATTATTTATTATTATTTTTAAACCATATTGTTTTTCTAAAAGTGGTTTGAACTTTTTTATTTCCTACATTTTTACTAACAAAACTCAAACATTTGTTTGTCTTGATGTAATAGCCTATTTATTTACTTTTTTAAAAAAAATTAAAGAAAATTATTTTTTTACTTTAAATTATTTTTTTTAAATTATTTGGTTGTATTAATATTAAAAATTAAAATTTTTTACTTTGCCTTATGCATTCTTTACGTGGATGCACCATGCGGCACGATAACATGCATTCAACACCACAAATTATTTGGTTTTTCCTCTAGTGTTTTTTAAGAAATTAACCTTATATTTAAACAAATTATTTTGATATATTTTTAAGAAAACAATTTTAAAAATAACATTTATCATACTCTCAAATAACCCCTTAATATCTAACCCGTACCTAGTGTTGTCCCATAATAATCTACCTGACATGCTCTTTTAAGTATTTTTTTAGGTTCACCGTAGCTATCTAATGGATCAATATATTTTAAGATTTTAATTTTTAACCTAAATTCATGTTTAAAAGGGCCAAAGATAAGATGATAACCCAATATTTTTGTGCTTGACAGAACACGAGGCTTAGAAGACATGAGACTAACTTGCTTTCAAGCTCAACGCCCTCGGATTCAACGAAGTGTTGAGCCACATGGGTCTCGTAATCTATCAGACCCAACGTTATTGGGTTCGGCTACGTGTTGAGCCTATGTACATATTGTCTGTCGAGTTGCCAGACCCAATATTTTTGGGTTCAGCTGCGTGCTAAGCTCAAGTATATATAGGTCTTACGAGTTGCGAGAACCAACATCCATGAGTTCAGCTAAGCACTGAACCCAAACAGATGTGGGTTTGGTAAGCTTCCAAACCCAATATCCCTAGTTTTAGCTACATGACGAGCCCAAACAGATATAAGTCTGACAAGTTATCAGACCTACCACCCGTGAGCTTAGTATTATACCAAGTCTAAGTGGGTATGGGTCTGACAACCATTATAGGCTCTATATTGGAACATAAGGCTTTATTTGTTTATTGTTTTGACTTTTAACTTAAAATGCTAATGTCAGAGATATTTATCTCTCTACATTCCTAGGTGTATAAGAGCCTATTATATTTCCATCGCTATTAATATTGTGTAATGAATATTTATCCCTTATTAATATGGTGTAAGAGATATTTGTCTCTCATTTAATGTTGTATAAGAGATATTTATTGCTCATTAATGCTAACTGGAGGAAATGACTATCCAACCCCTCATTCCAACAACATGACAAGGTTTAAAGAATATAAATACCTTTTGAACCACTTAGGTAAAAGGTTCACATTTTCTATTCTCTAAGTATTCGTACTTTAATTCTCATAACATTTATCATACAAAAAACAAGAACAAACATTCTTGTTCTTAGAATTTAAAGCTCATTCTTTAATTTATTATAATCTCTTACAAAAACGTCATCGATTTTATCATCTGAGGGTCCTAAAACTCCACCAAAATAGGTTATTTTACAGGTGTTGGCTTTTCCACCACCAACCATTTTCTTCCTAAGCTCTAGAGAAAAGAATATTGATATGAACATATGATTATCCACTATCCAAACATTAAAAAAATTTCATTCCTAAGCATAATGGATTTGAGAACATCATCAATTAACACTGTCTGTAGGAACATAATAAAAAAGCCATCAACTGTTATTTTAGAACTGGTTTTTAGCATCCTAATCACTATCAATGACAGACAATCAAGATACACTTGGGATGAAGCACGTCATAGACCTTTCTATTGTTGCTGCCACATCTGCTCCATCAAAGTTTCAGCAACTCATCAAACCTTACTCAAGCTATATTGGCAACCCGAGGGCAACATCAAACCTTGCCATACCAGCAAATCTTAGCATATGATGTAGCACTCTCAATCCCAACTTCCCAACCATAAGTTATCCCTTCAACCAAGGTATAATTGTATTATCTAGAGGAGGTTAGCCAAAATAACATGGAGAGATTTCCACCCTAACAATCTCCTAGTCCCTCTAAAGGTTGTTCTTATCTATGTGAAGCTCTCTCAATAAGTGGTCACTCTAGACGTGATCCATCTGTCCAATACAAGATAGAAGTCAGTTATTAACCCTGCCATTCTTCTAGCTTCCCAAAGCTTATTAGCAACAACCTGAAAGAAATTTAGCTAGTAGATACATTTAAGAAAAGGTCTATAATCCTCATGAGATAAAAATATCATATTTATCTAGACGAGTCTTGCACACGCTCATCCTTAAGGAATATATCTCCTTGAAGATGACTTTGGATAATTATGATAGTCTAATAGATCCATAAGAACATGTCCAAAATGTAGGTAGCAACCCGGAGCTTTTCATCCAAGATAGTGATGCTATATACAAGATACTCCCTACGATTTTCAAGAATTCAAGAAATATAGGTTGGACTTGACAAGAACAATCTTGTCCCCAACTGTCTTATTTAGTGTTGTAGACCCTCTAAAAAACTCTGAGAACTCCATAGAAGATTTTTTAAGAGCCTATAACTTCATATGAGAGCTTTGAACTTCTTCTATAGCAGCAAAAAACTCAACCCCAGAGCATCCTAGGATTCTCTCATCTTTTTCATCCCCTACTGTAGGGAGTCCATTTCATTATAAGCCATATATATCTCTTTTTTAATAAAGCTAAGCTGAAAGACCTGGCCTCTTATATCATCCTTCAAACTCGTATAGGCTATCTTGAGGTTCCTCGGCTCAACCTCCACTATAACCTTCTTATCTCTTAGCCTTTGAAGGACATTATGATATGCCTTGTGCTTGTTAATAGCTTTCTTCACTTAGCTCCTCTCAACCATCCAACACCTCTTAAATTGAGCGCACATCATGACAATGTACTAAAGACAAATGATTCTTAGAAATAGTAATGATAAACTAAAATAATGAGATCAAATAAGAGAGCTTCTTACATAAAGAGCCATTTGTCTAGTAATATCCAAATAACAGTTGTAGCTCTCATAATACATTATTAAGATGTTTGAAGGAATGGTTAAAAGCCTCTTCAGGTGTTTTCCTCCTTGAAGCTAGACTTCTTACCCAGGATAACCTCTATGGATTGCCTTTCCTCCTCGATCAAAGTAGGGAAAAAGTAGGAAGGCTCGACTAAGGATAAGGTTAGCAAAAACATCCTCTAACCTAGACTGTCCAGCTCCTAGAAAAACACCTTCGGTAGAAGTCCCAGCAGCTAAAGAGGCCTTTATAGTTAAAATCAGGGGTAAGGGCATTGACAGTGCAATGATAAGAGAGATATCTACAACTAAGGCTACAATGCCAAAATTCGTAAGGGTGGAAACCCCTTTTCTATTGAAATAAGGAGCAGCACCCACAATCATTTCAGGAGAGTCAGCTTCGGTTAACCCCCAGTCAGGGGATAACGGCTTCCTCTACTATCTTTGACCTTCATTTCCATGTGAATAACAACTTTCACCATTGTTTTCTTAAGAACAGAAAACCTATCTATATTGATAGGATCATTTTTCATCTCTTATCCAATCCTTGATCCATTCAAGTTAAGAGATGGAGATCCCCTCTTTGATGCATATAATCTCTCATTTGCAGACTTTGTTGAAGTTTCTTTTTCTCATTCAAATTTTAACCTTACACAAAACTAAGGTCAGAAATGAATATTTAAATGTATAAAAACAAGAGATAAAAAAGCTGCATACTTTGCAACAAGGATTGTTGATGACCTTTGCCTATTTTATTAAGATCATAATTGGTTGAGTTTGAGGCAAACATAACACATGTTTTTT
>Ga0307515_10015559_pt1 | contig 14000 bp, 21 predicted proteins | sample 17_EM_MG_FD_194513 | JGI IMG/M metagenome (GOLD analysis project Ga0307515, IMG submission 194513) | Populus trichocarpa ectomycorrhiza microbial communities from riparian zone in the Pacific Northwest, United States - 17_EM | ecosystem: Host-associated > Plants > Roots > Unclassified | place... | reverse complement strand
AAAGGCAGCTTTTATCAATGAGAGATGCCCGAAACGAGTAAATTGTGTGACCGTGTCCGACTCCAAGATGGGATGAGAAAATAATTCTCTTCTTTGTGCAACTATTCCTCCGAGTGCTCGCCACGCAACACCTTCCTGGACTAAACCCATATTAAGATGGATTGTGGTATATAGAGATACATGGCATACTTGATGATTTCCTGGGGGCCCGAACCCTTCTGTGCGATGAGCTAGGCCCGATCGCACTTTGTTACATCCCGTTCCACCCAACTGCCGGGCCTGACCCAATTGATTACTCCGCGCTCCATCCCGTCGGCAAGATTTGGAGTTCCCGCACCCAGCCCGCCGGCTTGTCAATGAGCCCAGACCACCAGACACCTCAAGCGTCTCATACCCGCTGGCATCTTCCCTGTTCTCGATCTCATGATCTGAACTAGACCTCCGTTTGCTAGCATTGTACCGTTGTCGGACTTCTGACTGACATTTGTTGCCTTCGGTTGTCTATTACTTTGTTTGTATTCAACAGATAGCTATTACTAGTAGTCCGGTACCGCTTTGATTTCTATTTCCAACAGTCCTGTAGTATATAACCTATGGACTTTCGTTACCGGTACTGCAGTCAGAATATCGACATCCTTCCTCGCGTCCCCCACTCTTCCTGCCTGGTTGACATCACCGCCCCGTTAGCAATACTTTCGGGAAAACCCTTCAAATCCCCCTCCGTGCTTCGGCTCTAACACACTTCCTGCTCCGCGTAGCCCACTTGTATTCCTCATATTTTCTCGATAATAATAAACTCTGGGGGGACCTCGTTACCATAGCGTCGATATATAGAGTCGGGCTCTCACTGTATCCTAGGTTCGTCATTTCGATGGGACTACATTGACGCCAGGGAACTGAGTACAAACCTGGATCAACATGCCAGTGGCTACTCATCTAAACATCGGATCGGTAACCCGAAGGTCAGAAATCTAGCGGGCCAGTCAGACTAACCCTCGTGGTGAGATGCCCCTTCTCGTATTTCATTTGGGCCTGATGTACGAGATACACATATGCATTATTATGGTTAAAGGGACTACCCACATCTATATCCAATAAACTCTCTATTCTCTTTGGTGCGATCTGCATGAAGCCGCTTGATGGTGGCTAAAGCCTCCTCGTTTCGCCCTTATGAGGTAATCCAGTAGAAAGAGGAGGGCAAGAGGAACACCCTGAATGAATATTGAGTATTGCATGGTTGCATAGCGAGAATTTTGACTCACCCAAGGAACAACAGAACTGCGGGCAGGACCTGAGCCCGGAGTGGAACTCTCCATTGAGTATGGTTATTGGAGAGTCGATATTCGTAACCAACCCTGACCACAATCAACTCCATGAACAATATAGCGTATCGCATGTAACTAAGAGTTCCAGTCCGATCGCGTATTGAGTTAGTCTGTGCAACCACCTGAGTAGAAGTATTGGGTATAGCGTAGTAACCCCACCCCGTAAGAAGCACTCGGATGGCAGAAGGTGCTACAAGATGAACATGTGAGTATTGCGACTAAATTTCCGACAAGAATCTACAGCTCACAAATTGGTAGAAAGGGGACTGGAGCTTCAAGATATTTTTGCTACTCAAAGACAATGACATCGCCATACATACCACCACCAACGATCTCAGAGGCGAGAACCTTGCAATTCACGCTGGCAAGTCAACAAGTCCACAGGAAACGGCTTCGATAGGTCGCCGAGGTCGAGAGAACTCGATAAATAAATAAAAATACGGCCCGACGGAGGCAACGTGATCCCTTTGTCCTCTGTTCCGGTTCCGCTCCAAACCGCCACTCCAACTTTGAACACGTGAGTCTAGCCACCTTCTATAGTCCCAGTAACAACACATTTTGCCTATGATGAGTCAGAGTGGAATCTTGAGCGACCCGCACCGTCTTTCAATGACATCCGAGCGAGTCGTCCATGGTTTGCCCAAGGCAGATGAATGGCCAACGAGTTGCGGAGTCGGGTCACCTAGAAGATCCTAGACAGGTACTGCTGAGGCATCTCGTGCTACCGTGTCTCCCGTTCTCGGCAGAGCTATTAACTTCACTATTTTTCTCACCAGCCCTCCCCCGACCTTCAATATCCTACACGCAATACTCCCCATGGACCCTCGTCGTGATCCTAGACGAGACCCTCGCCGACAGGATCCTCGTTTTCAACAAGACGCCGGACAATCACTCACACCAGGTCCTGCGCCCCCCACTTCACAGTATTCCCAACCACAAGATTATTCATATATTCAATCTGGGCAGGCAGTCGTGACAGAAGCCGTTAGTAGCGCGTCTGCAGCCGTACCTGCCGTGTCCTCAACCAATGGGATCACTCCCTCAAAGAGGAAAAGGCGGCCATTATTCTGTGTTGTGTGTGCTAGCAATCAGGTGAGCATGGATTTCAATATCCGGCATTGCTCTCACAATTTCTCTTAGAATCGATCCATGGAAGGACACAATGTACTCTCGTGCGTATTGTTATGGTCCGATTTAAGAGGATCCCTAATATTCGGAGACAGTCGCGGAGGTTTTCGAGTTATATCGGCGGGCACCGGCTCACTAGTCCGACTACCTGGCCTTACCATCGACAGGCCCAATGTTTACCCTTTTGGTACGCCATACAACAAGATGTGGGAAGATTTATACATGCAAGATGCCGTAGCGTATGTTCCTCGCTTCTCATTTCCATACGGTCCGAGCTTGTTAACTGGCAACTGCAGATACGAGCGCAATGGCTTACTACAAATGCTCGACCGAAACCGGAATATCAAGACTGCTCCTGAGCGATGGCAGGAAACGAAGACGGTCGCTGATGTCGTGATCACTTGCGAGGAGCGGTGTTACGACGCCGTATGTGACGGTGTGTGGGTTGTTAACTTGTTGAAGGCTCTATCTAAGCTTTTAATAGACCTGCTAGCTCGCGGCACTGAATTAAATCGCGCCGTTCATGTCATCAATGTCGAAATCAAGGACAACCATGAAGAAGCCTTGATTGCGGGACAAGCGATATTGGACCTCGCAAGAGCGGTGAGAACTGATTGGGTGAGACAGAGCAAGTGCACTCATCGGGTCGATAGATCGAAGGAGCGGACGACTGGGACGAAGAAATGGAGACCATTGTCCAAGCACAGCAAAACATTCACCCGCACCCTCTCCTTCACACCATAGCGTATTACTGAATTTCATGAACACAGATAGTGTATTGCAATAGAGATGCACATAACAGAAAGCAATGGAGCAAACGCACAAGTTATGGACGATTGAAAAGCATCGCGGTGCACGACCAACCAGTAACATTTCCGTCGATGACCCGAAATGTGAATTGAAACTCCGAGCTACTAAAATCCAGCAAGTCTATCGGATTGTGTTGCAAGGGCGCATGTTTCGGTTTCACCTAGAGCATCGTATTGCATCAGTATGTAGTTTTCCATGCTTCGATGACAACTTACAGAGATCCGGTTACCAAACGGTCGAGTGTGATGAAGTTTGAGGGCTCTTTGGAATCCGACTTGCGTCCTGAACTTCACTTCAGTGACACTGACGGCCAGGGTTAGGTCTCCCGATCTGACTTAGAGGTAAATGGGCCTACCATTTATTGCAGTCGATCCGTATGGTTTCCATTGACCCGCAAGGCGCGAAGATGGCGTGGATGTCACCACGCGAGAGGCGACGGACGTTCCCGACGAGGACAGTGAGGTACTCGCCGTGAATACGCTTCCGAATATCCTCATAGAGAGGAGAAAAGTCCTTGACTGCCCTCAGCATTCTCTTCGACTCATGAAGCCTTCGGACAAGACCGGCGTGGATCTAGAGGATGATGGGTGGGCCTGCCTTGCGTACATTTTTCGCACGTACCCGACTCTCCGAATCGACGGCCTCCTACGCCGCCCGTCAGCCTTGGCGCCAACTCATATGGGATAGGTACTCACCGCCCAAACTCTCAGGGAGTCTAACGTGCACTGCTCCTCGGGAGGGAGCATACTCAGGTTATAGTATGCACGGCGGAAGTCGTGAGCGTTGTCACCGATTACATACGCCAGTCGGGCGGCGGATTCTTCCGTCTGTCGCGAAAGTTGTTTCACCTGAAGTGACTTGAGCCAAGGAATTCGGAAGTAGAGAAAGTATAACAAGCGGACCTGCTGCTGCAGTGAGTGAACCTCGATTTCCTCTTCGAAATCCTCGTCATCAAGCGGAATGATGAGTTCAGGAATGGGATAGGGCTTGGCAAGTGGCATCTCTCGAATAGGACGACTTCTGGAGGTTATGTGTGGTTGTTACGGGGTCCAAGGAGGGAGGAGGGTGGTTACTCTCTGTCCAAGCCTCAAATAAGCAGGCTGCCGCGGCCCCTGAAACGAGGAGTGTTTCATCGGGCGCTCAATAAAACCTTTGGCCACCTTGAAATATTATGGGATATTATCCATTCTATCCGTTCTCCAGGCCAGGCAATCCTCCAAATAAATTGATGAATTGTGTTTGGTTTGTCCATCCGCGTTTTTGCTTCCATGAATCGCGACACCGCCACCGCCACCGAGTTAGAAGCCAGTAGTCATGAGCAGAAGCCCTTCGACCCGTCATCATTGCGACTGGGTCCTTGTCAAGACACGGAAAGCTCTGCAGTCTCCCTCGCTCACCCACATGTCCACGAAGGTTATGGCTTTCGACCAAGCTCCGGTGTAGCTACCCCACAGCTTGACGTGACACCTGAAAGACCGGTAAAGAGTCCCATTCCAGACGAATATGGCTTGGGCTGGCCTGGTGGGTCGTTGTCTTCCCTCTTTCGAAGGTTTTCTGACCACCCGGTATGAACTGCAATCGGTACAGCCAAATCTACCTTATCGCGTCTCAACTCTACCCTCGAGGAGCGAGCTGCGCGAGAGGCCAAACTAGCGGGGGCAGTTCGAACGCTACTCGAGTGCATCGGAGAAGACCCCGATCGCGAAGGGCTAGTCCGTACGCCCGAGCGATATGCACAGGCTCTTATGTGGATGACCCGTGGTTACGAGGAACGCCTGACCGGTAAGCAGGGTCCCACAAATACGAAGCGTCCTCACTCTGTCTCACCAGATGTCATCAACGACGCCATATTCGCCGAGGACCACGACGAAATGGTAATAGTGAGGGATATAGATGTCTTCAGTCTCTGCGAACATCATCTAGTACCATTTACGGGAAAGGTTAGCTCATCGCCACCTTCAATCCGACTCATCGTTGATGGCCTCGGGAGGTTTCAATCGGGTATATTCCAAATCAACTGGTGATAGGACTCTCAAAGCTAGCAAGGATTGCGGAGACCTTCAGTCGACGACTCCAAGTTCAGGAGCGTCTGACCCGACAGATCGCAATCGCCGTTCAAGAGGCCATCAAGCCGCAGGGGGTTGCCGTGGTGATCGAGGCAACGTAGGACCTGCTGCTTCGCCCTACACCCCCGCTCACGGTTGATACCTTTGCAGTCATTTATGTATGTCTATGCGAGGTGTCCAAAAGCCAGGCGCCACCACTGTCACATCCACCATGCTTGGTGCCTTCCGAACAAAACAGAAAACACGTGAGGAGTTCCTCACGCTAATCCGCTCACCTTCCGTCACTAGCCGGCATTAGCACACCATAATCCACATTTAACATCAGGTTCTTACATCATCACATCGCAGTTTCAACTCTGCCACTTGCCATCCCCTTCATTTATGTATCGCTTCAACTCGAAGAAAAATGAACATGTAACCCTCAAATTGGGTAGATCGGGTGATAGAAGAAACTGAATATTATACAAGTGGTTAAAAATTGTCTTCAGTTACGTCGAGGCTCTCCTCGGTTACGTCCAACTCCAAGCCCCTCGTGAATTTGGCCAAGGCCAATGCGGGAGTTCCGGTCGATTTTAAGCCGCTTAGATGGACCATCGGATGGATCGTCATTTGGACCTGAGCGATCTTGAGAGCTGTTAGAATCCGTGTGGACAGTTCTGATGGTACACTAACCTTGGAACCCTCTCTTCCGCGGGTTATCTCTCTCAGAGCGACTCTCGCGACCACCATGGTGACGAGCCGTATCTGGGCGGGCTGGGAGTGACAGAGGGACGCCCCCGATCCTCTCAGCAAGGCTCCCACTGTCGCCCGTATGAGTAGACGTCGTCTGACCACCACCGCCACCACTCCGAGAACCACCGCCACCCCCGTCGCGTCTGTCCCGGTCCCGGTCCCGGTCCCTGTCAGCGTTGTCCGACCGTGATGGCTCTCCGCGGTCGCGCTGGCTACTCGACCGCCCAGATGGCCCCGTTGGTAGCAGATATTGTTGCGCGGGCCGTGAGCCGGATGCAGAAGGTTGATTACTCAAAGGCACATCATCACGATCTCGAATTGACTCGGTGGGACGGCGGTCCCTGTCCCGAGGAGGTGAGGGTGCGTTGCTGGTGGACCCGCCTTGCATCATTGCACGAGGGCCCAATGGGGCAGAGGCAGGCGCCTTATCTGGCCGCTGGTCATCGTCCACCTCCCTCTCCCGCTTTCGGTGTCCTCGTTCACGTTCCCTCTCACTACGACCTCCTCGCTCTTTCTTCTCGCGTTCGCCTCGATCTCGCGCGGGTCGCTTGGCGCTCCTATCAGCCAGCTAAATTGATGGCATCAGTAAAATTCCTTTAACTTTTCAGAGAACGCACCTCGTCGTCCCTTGGATCACGGGGGCGTTTTCTGCCTGGCGAGTTACCAAGAAGTGGAATACGATCATCCCGAGAAGTATCCCTAGCAGGACCAGTAGGAAGTCGGGTGCCTGCGACATCTCGTTCTCGGTCGCGGTCCCGGCGAGAGGGCTCACGATCAGAGTCTCTGCGACTTCGGTCCTTCTCCCGTTCCCGTTCCCTAACATCTCTGTCACGGTCCCTCTCGCGGTCATCATCACGGCTAGTAGCTGGCCGACGCTCGGACCTGCGATGCTGGTCTTCACGCCCTGATCTCCTGTCACGGTCGTCATCACGTCGTGGATCGGTTCCGACTCCCTCGCTCCCGCGGCCATCCACACTATTGTTTTGTTTCGGAGAACGAGACCTCCGTCTGCTCTCAGAGGCTCGACCCGCGTCTCGGGGATCGTTGGTTGAGTCGGAAGGTCGGTCAGATGCAGTGTTTCGATGGCGGTCGGTATGAGGTGGCGCTTGTGACCGCGATTCTTGCGCGTGCGCCATAGAGCCTCTCGGAGGAGGCACCGCTGGTAATCGGAGGTTCGGATCTTCAGGTAGCCTGTGTCCACGCGGGGATGGATGGTTTTTAGAGCCCGCTGGCAATGGTGGTTGAAGACGATTGTTCGCAGAATGTTCGATTGAGGAAAGAGGGGCAGTCCGTACGGGCTGTGTTTCAACAGTCGGAGCGTCTTGATCCTTAGACTGTGCGGCTTTGGGGCCCGTTGGCGTAACCTGGTCGGCTTCTCGCTGAATCCTCTTGACGACAGGTGGCCGCTCGATACTACTGAGGCAACGTTAGCCAAAGATGACACGGTGACAAAGGACGTACGCGACGGATGATTGCTCTGACTTTGATGGGGGCGCCTGCTCCCCGCGAGGCGGTGCGCGAGAAGGATTCGCTGGTAGAGGGTGGTTGAGGGGAGGCGGTGGTTGTAAAGAGGTCGTCCTAGGCGTTGTAGGTGGCCGAACAGAAGCAGAGATACCAGGGGTGGCACTCGAAGCAGGACCCTTGGTCTTATTGTCTGGAACAGTTGGAGGCACAGCACCATTCGATTTGTTGAGAGCAGACTGAATCTATGTTCTTGTCATGATTTATCGTTGGGCCATTACGCACATTTACTCACGGATTGTGTTGTGCTCGAAGTAGTAGTCGGCGCGGTTTCCTCCCATCGCGACCGGACGAGTTTGAGTTGGGCAAGGTACGAGTTTGTAAGGAGCTTGAGATCCGAGCGCTGGTTTTTGGGGGGCAGAGCGGTCTCGCGAGCTAGTGCCTGCTCGACCTGCTCGACGAGAGAGGGACCGACAGGACCGACCCTTGGAAGAACGCCTCTCGGCGGGAACACAGATAGGAGCTCCTTCAGGACCAGGATGGCATTGTAGTTGTGCATATACTCGCTCGACGTGAGGCATCCGGCAAGTGTCTAACAACAATCAGGAGTAGAAAGTAAACGAGTTGCAAGACTTACATGCCACAGCTTCTTGTGAAGTTTTTGGAAGAAGTTATTGAGCATAGAGTGCGTCATGAAGGACTCCTCCCCTCCCGCCCTCACCCGTAGACCAGGCAAACGAACACCCTTCTTATCCTCGTTCTCTTGCTTGAAGGTAGCTTCGTTCAAAGCCCATGCAGTCAAGTCCTCGAGGATGCGTCGTAGGAATCGACCTATAAAGTCTCAGTGTGCCAATTGGGACGCTGTGAACGGGCGACTTGCCATAGTTTCGGGCTTCCGCCTGCGTCAAGGAAAAAACCACATTTCCAATATGGTCTCCAATCAATCGGTCATAGCAATGGGCGGTCGAGAAGTTTGGTGTTCCAAGGAGATGTATTTGCTTGATGAATTGAGCGGAGAAGTCAGCATCCATGGGCGATAACAGAGCTCTTGGGAAAAGGCAATGCTGAATGATGTAGTCCACTAATGGCACTGGGTCTGCGCGGATAAGTAATCGCACAGGGGAAATTCAAGTGACCAACCATATATACGGAACCAATGCTGATGTTCATTATTCAGACGTTTGCGAGTAAATGCATATACGGCAAAGTGCTCTTTAGAATCCTTGAGGATGTTGGCTCGAGTTTGCTCTATCCTCTCTTTCTTCTCGTTCCAAAAATTGCGTTCTCGGCTTGAGGCTCGCGGGTCCGGAGTCTGCTTCAGGGTTTGTTCCAGGAGCTGTGTGAGACGCTGCTGCGCGGCGTTGTACTCTTGATTAGGCCAACGCAGATCATAGACACTCAGTTGCCAGAATGTCATATAGAAAGGCGCCCTGTGCAAAAAATGATGTCAGCTGTATAATGATGACAAAGCGAAGCTCTTACCCCATATGAGCCAAAACGGTGGAGGGAAGAATCGCCTCGGCTTGAGCGATCCATGGTTGAAGTAAGGGTAACCAAGGAGTAGTCTGAGTGTACATCCCGTATTAGATCCTGTACCTCTTCATTACACCTCACGTACCACTTGCGACGCAGGTGGGTCAATTGTTCCTGAGCTCTCTGGCTCGTTAGTTAGATTCGCAGGCGCGGATGGTTCCCTGTTCGCCATCATCTGAGCCCGAAGTCTCGCCTCGGCATCTGCGGGAGATTCTACAGCTGGTAGCCTTGTGTCCTGAGCCTTGGAAGTGGAGGCTCTTTTCTTCTCAGCTTCTGCCTCTGCCACTAGGGCTTGCTCCTGAATGAGCTGGCGCAAATAAGGGCGATAAAGGTGCATGACAATAGCCGGTTCTAGATTGAAGTCCTTGACAAGCGTCTCGAAGGAAGGAAGGCTTGCAAGAAAAGTCTCACGAAGGGCCGGAAGAGCTCCACGGATGGGCTTGGAGATCGGGTACGTGAGGAACTCCATGTACTGGAAGAAATTCGACTGTGCCTGAAGGAAACTCGGTAATATGCTCCTCAACTTATGCGCGGACGTACCTCGTCGTATAGACTGCTCAGGGTCTTCAGACTTGCGTTGTGCGTTCTAAAGACGTACGACTGCCGATGTTGAGCAAGGAGGACAAGGAGAGGGACAGCTAGGTCGTTCTTAACCAGCGCCGCCATGAGCTTTTCAGTGGGACGATCCAATGGGCGGGTTTGGAGAGCGCCTCGTGTCGATGATGCAAGAGCCTCGATAGCCACGGTAGGCCCACATGTCAGGGCGGTTATTTGGCTCTCGGACAAGTTCTCCACGGGCACAATGCCAGCCATGTTGAGAATGAGCTCCTTCAGGACAACGACCTCGACGGCTTCCCTGTTGTTCAGACGGTGGAGGACGAATCGTAGGAGGTGCTGAGGGTCCAGTGGGGTGGCCCATCGTCGAAGTAATTGACCAGAGAAGGAGGCAAGGTCTGGAACATGGTCGGCATTTGTGAGGATGATTGAGCAAAATACTCACTTTGAAGCCAATCGGCGACATTCACACCATCTGACTTCATGTTCGGTATGGGATCGGAGAAAGCGGAAAGAAGTGTGTACATCAAGACGTCCCAGCCAAGAGAAGTGACGAAGCGAAGGGAGTCCAGCACTGGATCGATGAGATTGCTGTAGGATTTGATTTGGTCGAGGGCGTGGAAGAATACGATAGCTGGGTTATGATGAATGAGGTTGCCGATCGAACGCGACATATAGCTCTCGTTCTTTGTGCTTAACCGCCGAAGTAATGCTCGAATTGACCGACTGATGGAAGCTTGCTTGATCCTCAACTCGGGTGACCGTTGGTATATGGCTCCGTGCCACTCCCCATATACCATCCATCGAACGTCCACATCGTATGTTTTAAGCGCTTGCCAAAACTCCTGACACATGATCAAGCCGTCACTGGTCATAGAAAGGGCAGGAAGGATATGTTTGCGGATCATCAGCAGCCAGAAATCTCGTTTCTTTTCGTCAGATTCCTGAAGTACCATTAGCTACAGCGCGGAAGGAAATGAAGGTAAAGGCGCACCTTGGTGCCATCTAGTTGCTGCTTCGCCAGCCTGCAGAGTTTTACAATAACCTGCTGATTCCTGAACGCCTGAACGCCAATGATGGATAACATGGGTTCGATAAGAAATGGGATGTCTTCTGGCGCAGAACAGACTGGAATAAACTTCGACCATGCTGGGTAGAAGTACACTTGTTGGACATCGAGCGTTGGAGGTGGTTCGGGGAATGTGAAGGTGACATGCTTCTTCACAATACGTGGGTCCTCTTCATCGTGCTGTCCTTTCGTTGCATTGTACGCGTCAAGGGCAACGGGATTGGCAGGAGAAGGGCAGCATTGACCATATACTGGGGTCAAAGCGTACTCCACATAGAAAAGGAGAATATCTGCGATGCGTGGATATTTTCTCAGCATCCATGGATATTGTCCAATTGCCTCCATTGCTGGTCGCAGTGCACCGACGGAGAGTAAGGAAATAACAAAGTCGCGATGGCTGTTCAGATCCACGTTGACCTCCTTCTTCTTGGAGGGCTTTGGCAGTGGTGGGGGTGCTGCCGCTTGAGGTCGCGGGCGCACTGGACCGAGAGTGTCATCGATGAGTGTACCGGCGTTTGCGAGAGCATTGTTTTTGTCCTGAGATGTAGTTTGAACCGATACAAGGCGCCTCTTGAGGCTTTGCGCATACTTTTCTTCGAGCGCGTCCATTCCAGCTTTGTCAGGTGCCAGCTGCACACAGGCACAATCAGTGGACACAACGAAGTCAAAGGCAGAATAGTAAACCGTACGTGAGGAAGAATATCTGTCACACGGATCATTTCTTCTTTCACAAGCAAGGCGGCCACGAACATGAGGGCGGTTGGTACGGGCTGGTGCTGTTCCTGCAAAGGTGTGAGGAACTTACAGCAGAAATAGGTTTGAGCATACTTGATAATACTTGAACTTGAACCCGAGAAGGTTCGCGCAGGTATTCACATCCTCTGGAATGGAACCGGGTGACACGCCTTCCGCAGCCGCCAGAATCTCGTCGAAAGTCATGTCGCAATAACTTTGAGGATTGGGGTTATTCGGTTGCCCCGCTCTTCGAAGAAGTGGCTCCCTCTTCCATGGAGAACGGTGTAAGAGTTGCAGGAAGAAAGGCCAATGCGTCACGACGTGCGATGAGAAGGCATCAAGAATGATATCAAGCACGCGGACGGGGTCGAGGTCAAAGTAGCCGATGATTGTCACCAACTTCTGCCAGGCTTGTGTGGCGCGGATTTTGTGGCTCCCGTCGGTATCGGCTGAGGATGATTCAGCGCGTATAGGATCCCTCACAGGGCCCATGGAGTTGGATAACTCGAGTGTGAGCTTCGTGTATCCCTCAGATTGTTCACGGAGCAGGTTGACTTTCGTTTGTCGGTAACTGGAAAAATAATGGGTGGTCAAATTGCATGACCGAGGTCGGTTGGATATCTGTTGCATACTGTATCGTGGTCTTCGTTCGGACTTCCTTCTTCGCAGTGTTCTGTGGATTGGAGAGCAGACCGATTTCGTGCAAAAGGCTGTAGTCGGCCGGTGATAGATCCAAGGAGATAAGCACCTCTCTAGGAATTGCCCCGCTCGTCTGTGAACACGTGAGTCCGAGTTCCACAGTCAAGTGATAAAACAAGCGTACGACAACACTGCGTGTAAACGAAGCCAGCGCTATCCTCGGTGTTGATGGAATTGGAACGGACTTGGGCCCTTTATCGACTTGCATGGAGTCGTTCTTCTCGTCGTCGTTCCCTTTGGTCCCGTCAGAACTGGGTTGAGTCTGCCGGCCCTCGTACGCGTCGTCCACAGCAAACACAATATCCACAACAAGCTGGTGTATTGAGGTACGTGTTTCAGTTGGCAGAGGCGCGAGTTGCAGAGTAAATTCGTGGTAAAATGTAGCAATATCAGAAGGGCCAGGGCGCTTTGGCTGTGGAATGACAAGAGACTCGATGAGGGTTATTAGGATTAGCCTGAGCTCGGCTTCGAGCATTGGATCAAACGCGGTTTGTACGAGACGAGCGAGACTGGGGAGGGATGAGCAAGTTTACCATTGCCGGCGACGCTGACACCAACCATTGGGACCTTCCGGACTGCAGCCAATCATCAAGCCATCCAGTAGCTGTAATGTACGTTGGTTGTGGCGGTTTCTTGGCGGTATTTACGTTTTCCATCCTCTTTGGAAGTGTCTAAGCCGCAAAACAAAGGTGGCGAATGGCTAACTTTCAGGTTGAGGGACAACGCAGACACGCAAGTCTAGACAAGGCATAGAAAAGAATACACAGTATTCCGTTCTTCCACAACACACTCAAACCAGCGCCCCAATATTTCGTCATCGACGGGTTCTCCCTCCCCGCCTCAAATATAGCACTGTTAAAGGGTGGACCCTTAGAAGCACGTCAAGAGGTGGTCGATGATTATTAAAGGTTAACCGCACTTCCTCCGGGATGAAGCGTGAGGGGTGTCTCTGGTCTACCCTCAGATCCAACCTGCGCCATCTTGAGTAAATAATCCCTTATAGATTTGACCACCAGCTAGAGGACTCGTGCTTCAGTGGGAAGCCGGTTGAGAATTAGGGAATACCCACAAGGTGATCATCCTGCGAAGATCCGCTGTAGACGGCTGAAGATTCCGTGAGATTCCGCCATCAATCACGCCACCCTTAGTGACTTACAAACCACGGCAATCGGACAACACGGCGCATTCTGGGGAGGGGCGTTAGAATGTACCGCTAGTTTGAGGAAAGAAGCGTACACTTAGCCAGATTGGAAAAGCACCTCCAGCTATCCGAAACTCGGGAGGTGGCAACCCCATCGCTTCGGGCGTTTTGCCTGACGAAGATGTCGGATGTAAAGTGCTCGCAAAAACTACCACCACTCACCTGATGAAAGCATCTCCCTCTCAATGTAATAACTTGAATGAGATGTCCTCATCACGACCTTATAGAGTCCGTCTGCTATTGCCCAAGCATCTAGAGACGCTTCACCAAATCCGTCTCCGACTGAACATGCGAAAAGTGTGTGGCTTGACCGAGTTAGGATACTCTTTATCTCTAGACGTCGCCCTTACCCGGCTGCAGATTTGATAGAGATCGCCAAGCCCTTGCCCTTTGCTGATCGACCAGACGCTTTAAAGCGTTTACTGCAAGTCGATGAGAACCCTCATCAAAGGCCGATAAAATATAACAGTACCGGATGTGTTGTCCAAGTGAATATGCGTCTTCCGACCGGAAACAAGGGAAACGCAGATCTGCATACGACGATCATTGTCGAACCAACCACGCAGGACGAATGCGACGCACCATATTCCTCGGCGAGCGTAAGAGAAGCTAATTCTGCATCCGATGGCATGGTCTCAACTCCAACTGCGGAGAGGTCGAAGTCAAGGTAAGTTGATACATCCGCG
>Ga0307515_10015558_pt1 | contig 14001 bp, 16 predicted proteins | sample 17_EM_MG_FD_194513 | JGI IMG/M metagenome (GOLD analysis project Ga0307515, IMG submission 194513) | Populus trichocarpa ectomycorrhiza microbial communities from riparian zone in the Pacific Northwest, United States - 17_EM | ecosystem: Host-associated > Plants > Roots > Unclassified | place... | reverse complement strand
ATTTCAGACCTGTAAAATACGATAATGGCGAAGCAAATGCAACCGCAAGCGAGGTATCCGAAGCGAAGACTGTATTGCAATATGTGACAAAATCTCCAAGCTAAACATATATGGGGCGAGTGCGGCATCCGATATATTATAGCAATAGCGGAGAGGTAAAATGTGGCTATCGGCCGAAGAAAGGCATAAACATCGCCAGGCGTTGTCTGAACAGATACAGCATAACTGCAGCCCCTGCGAAGAGTGTAACACACGTGTCGTTCTGATGGTGCGTATACCGGGCGCACAGTAATGGAGGTGAGTATGCAACGCGACCCGTTGCCTGGGCGACAGGTAGCGTGGAATTCTCCGTCAGAGGGTTCGAGGTTCCATCAGAGCCATCAGAGCCGTCCAGAACACCCGGGTGTTTCAGACGGAAACTAGGGTTGTTGCTGATGACATACGTCATCTGAAGAAGTTTCTCAATGCAATGGGAATGAGATGAAGTGAATCAGCCAGTACCTGCTTGGAGTTTCAACCCAGTCTCTACGAGGCAGAAGGCTGGCTCAGAGTCCCATATTCAATCGGGCAATTGAGTTCGCCTGGGCATTGTGAGAATTCTATATGTATGCTCGATATAAATCTCACGATGATGCAACATTGAGCTTCATGGAGGACACCCTTCATCGTTTCACACCTTCAAAGATGTTTTCTCAATGGGGCAAGCCGGCAAAAAGGCGATGGCTAAAGCCAATGCCCTGACAACGGACCTTGTGACGAAGAGACAGGTAGACGAGGAAACACATGCTGAAACATGGATGCCGTCCAAGAAGCGGCGCAAAATGAACTCCTGCCGGGATCATTTCAGCCACAGGATAGATATTTCCAAGGAGTTGGATGCCGACTTCAGCTGCTGGAAGATCAACTTGATGTCTCATTGGTCCTAACAGATTCGTCAATACGGAGCCTTCCAACAATATTCTGCAGAGAGACATGCATCAGTACATAAAATTAACATCAAGGACAGTTGGAACTCCTCCTATCACAATCGCATCTACCTGCCACAGGTAATCACCTTGCAGCCTCGCATGCTCTGCTTCGATATCATAGATCTCAATCTCCAAGCCTTCGCTCAGCGTTGGGAGCACAGCGCTGCCGCCTCGAAAGTGTTCCCTTCCGGAACTGATTTGGCTGCCGCCCTTAACTCCGATTCAGATGCAAAGCCTGAATTTACGGGACCCCAAAACTGCCGTGACAGAAAGCATCCTGACGCTATAATCACACACTTCAGAGCAGTACTTGACAATACGCAAGACTCACAGCACTGCACGACATTATACAGCGGTACTCGCGAGTATATAAACCGTACGAGTCGTAAGAAGACTTAGATATTGGACGTCCAACTGCACCCAATGGAGCTCGGTATTTACCCTGGTATTAAGATTAATGTTGAGGGTTTAGAAGGGGAACGCATTTCTCAAATGTGCCAATGCATAGGAACCCAGAGCTGGTGCGGAGGGGATCGACGGACCGACTGGGTGTGGGCAAAGCAACCCCCGGGGAAGTGTTATGGCGAGCTGAATGGGCATCTCCCGTGGCAACTGCAACCACAATTCAAATTCATGCTCCAAAACAAGAATTCAGCTTTCGTTGAGTACTGGTTGGCCCTGGCGCTCACCACAATACTGGAAAACTCGGGGAACTTCGATCCCGTCTCGAAATTCGTGCAAATGATAAACACAGCGTCAACCCTTGCATTACAAGTTCGCGGAGTGGGAAACATTGTCGGCTGCGAGCACGTAATTCCAGAGATAGCGAGTGGTAGTAAGACCAGAGCCGGACCGAACGAGCGATGGATTGTCAATAGCCACATAGACCTGGTGACTGGCAATGATGTCTATAATTAGTAATGAGAGAATCACATTCTGCGCGCAGGTAGAAGGAACAAGAAGCGTGATTTTCGCAACGTCATCCATCGCATTGTAATCGCGATGCAGGAGCATACCTAATGAACCTAGTCCAATGTATGGTCTAAGTTGTACACAACGCTAGACTGTTCGTTTAAACTAGACGACCGACAGAGCAGGAAGAAATGGTGACACGGTGACCGGAGGGCGATATGCAACGCGACCTGTGATATATAGGCCGGGCCCACAGTAGTCCGCCCCTGGGGTGTCACTGACTGCCCTGATGGAGCGCGTGCACTTTGCCGGAGCCATTCCACCCGGATGGAGATATTTTTTGCCAATACTAGTAGGGAGCTGACGATATACAATGGGTGTGATCCGGCCCTGGACATGTCACGTGCAGCCGTGCCATTACAGCCTGATCCAATCAACCAGAACTCATGTGGACTTACCACAGACAGGCAGTGCTTTGGGCTGACAGCATCAGCGTCCGACGTACGACCAGCTATTTGAGATTCTACTGTGTGTTCAGCCGATATCCACAACTTCCAATAGAGGTAGAGAATCTGACATGGAACACCGCCAACTAGACCGAACGAATTGACAGTGAAACATCAGTGAAAGCGGCCACAGCATGACCGGTGGACAGACAGCGAGACGATATCTATGCTACAAGACAAAACAGTGAGGAGTCGAGAGGCCCCAACAAACGTGACTTCGACCAAGCCGCCAAAGTCCAAACTGAAATTATTCAAATTGGCAGCTTGGCCTACAAGGATAACTCCAGGGTAGGTTAGTTTCAAGACGCCATGCTTAATTCTAGGGAGTGAAGGACAATACCGAGCCACACATGTCGACTGTATGCTGGTGACATGTCGACAGGCAGAACCAGATGCAGCCGAGCTTTTGGGATGGATAGATTGAAGTCAACTCAGGAAGATGTTCACTCAGAAACTAGGTTTCACGATGCGGGAGAAATTTGTTCACCTAACTCCACACCAGTGGACAAATGGGAGGAATTTGAGGATTTTGAAGTGTACACAGCAGCTAGCCGGAAATATATAGCATTAAGATGGATGTATTATGTCAAGTGGAAAGATTGGGAGAATGGATTGTGGAAATGGGCAGAGGATATGGCAGGGTGTAAGGAGCAGCTTGAAAAATGGAACTCAGCACATCTGGTAATGGCAGACAACCCATCCAAACTCAGATGGGGAAGATGGAAGGAGGGGTAGGGAATGGAGGAAGAATTGGCGACAGGAGGAGATCCATTGAATGTACCGTATCTGGAAGAATGGAGTCATTCGCAAATTGACACCACTGAGTCAATTTGCGAGATGGAAGGGAAAGAAATATTTCTCTTTGCTGAGTTGCACCCACATTACGCAAACAATTGTTACCATTCTCCCCTAACCCTCTGCTAACCTGCAGACTAGAGAGAGGATGACTATCTGAGGAGTGGGTAGAGTATTCACTGCCAATAAAAGGAATGAGAAGGAAGATATGCCTAACAGCCAAGTACAGGTGAGGAAACAAGTGCAGAAGAGGTGAAGAAGTGGTCTAGAGATACGAGAAACACATTCAAGAGAAATTGAGAACCACATAGAGACTGGAAAAAGATGAATCTGGCACAGAGCACGCCTCCTGCTATATAGAGAGCTTGCCCACCCCTAGGATTCAAAGGAAAGACAACCACCGAACTGTACCATTTATCTCATTCATCACACCAACAACACAACAGAATATAGCCATCTTGACGATAAGTGATGACCAACGACCGACATGACATTTACATTAATCAATTACATATCTGCAACACTCAGTGAAGCTACAGATTTCTATGCGGCCATCAGCACTACCACTGCTGCTTCAAGCTTGAACCCAGCCACCTAGACTACAGCCAACACCACCGCAGCCACTGTCACTGCTGTTCAAACATATATGCAACTGGCAGGGTCAATGGTAAGTGAGATTGGTAACAGCAATGCGATATCGTAATCAGAACAAGGGGCAAACTTCATATCAAGGGAATCAAGATGTGTCACCTGTCACAGCTGTTTCAAAGTTGCACTTGGTTTGATATAGATGAGCACAAGTAATGGGAGAAGAAAAGGAAATCCTCCAATGCCTAATATCCTCAGTTTATATACAGTTGGTCCACCACCATGGAATCATTCCTCATGCCCCAATGTACCAACCCAACATGCAACCATGATCTTATACACCACCAACATGACCTCATATCAATACAACCACACCTCATCTTCGGAAGGCGCAACACCTCCGGTGACTTCCATATCATACGAAATTATACCCCCACCATTACACTACATCCCCGGACATTGCTCCTCTACTCCCAACCTCTGCACCTTTCCGTGACTCCAATTAGATACAGACATCCTGACCCATTGCTTTCTAACATTCCCCCACTGATATCCCGTGCCGTGACAGTATCCCCCTCCTAGGTTTGAGGTCCACCGAGATAATCTTTCAATGCTCCTGGCTTACTAGGGTACGGTTGATGACACTCCCTTCCTGGCTGTAACCAATCCACAGACTTTGTTGGGTACCATGTGAAACGATCATACTCCGTACAGTGTCTCAGGTACTGTAACCGGTTTCACACCCTGTATAGCTATAATGGGGGTACATTTTGGTGTTTCTGATATCACAGTATTTGCAGAACAAACACCTGGATGGATTATTCCATACTTGCATTCAGCCGTTATGTCTGGCCATCTGTCAGTGAATGAAAGTCTGTTGATATGCTACGATCAATCGCACGACTGTTACAGGGGAGCTTTTATCTAAGTCACTATACTTATACTAGGTAAGCAATATTATTCATATAAGCACACGGAATGTGTCTATTTTGATTCATATTGGTCAGAATTCTGTGGCTGAGTGGCTGATAGTCGCAAGTATAAACCACAAGGAGTCAAATCAAAAACATCCGACTAATTGAAGTCTGCAAGTTCCACTAAGACAACAAAGTGTGATATACATGAAATGTGTATAACTAATCCTGCTTTCACATCCCAGGTTGAGATTCATGATATTATTAATATTGGGTGAGCAGTTGTGGATTAATACCTGTATTGTAATGTTTTTTTACAGTAGTATGATGTGAATTTGCAATGGAGTGAATTGGCAACTGGGAAGTGAAATAGAACGTATTTATGGATGTTTCATTCCTAGAACATGTCGTGATCAGAGCAAAACTTGGTGCCATCATTGGGTTTCAAATCGTTCAAATAGCTGAGCAGGCAGCATTTTCTCAGCTGATGATAATTACCATGGCCATAGAACTTGTACAACCTCACAGAGACTTGGAGAGATATACCATTGGGCTTGGGACCTGTACAGTGGGTATACAGTAGAAGTGGAAGTTGAGTGTACATGGGATGGTGGAAAAATCCATATCCTATCTCCACCACTTACATTGCCAGGGGAAGCCAGCAGTGGGATGGTGGTGCACAGAAATACAGGGACAACAGAGGTGGACTGTGTGATGGGGAGTGTATATATTTAGGAGACTCTGGGGTAGATAGGTACACAGAGAAAAATGACATTACATGACTCATCACTCATAGAGAAGCAGTTTCTGACATGGTAATAAATAGGATACTGGATGAGCCGGAGTATAAGCCCCTATATACCTGCGCATTGAATAGGTTACTATGATATACATACGATTCTGCATGCTTAATACTATACATCATGCTACATTCATCAATACGGCGAAATTTACTTATTGTATGCTTCAAAGTAAGCTCTCAACATTCTCTCAAGTACACTCCTGAGCACAATCTGAAGTACACTCCCAATTTCACTCAATGACACTCCCAGCCTGCTTGACTATACACTCTAAAGTAAGCTCTCAAGACACTTCCAAGTGCACTCCAAGTATGCTCTCAGGTACACCACCAAGTAAATTCTCATGTATACTTCCAAGCATGCTCTCAAGAATGCTCCTAATTGCACTCCATTGCACACTGTCAGCTATATATACTCTCAAGTAAGCTCTCAAGATGCTCACAAGCACACTCCCAAGCATGCACTCAAGTATATCTCCAATTGTATCACAGGACACTCTGCCAGCCTACTTGGCTCTATGCTTCCAAGTTCACTCTCAAAAGGCAAGACACTCCCAATCTCACCTGACTATATAATCACATGAATGCTTCCGGGTGCTCCATCGAGGGAGTGGCAGAGTTGCACCCACGAGGTACCACGAGGTAGGTGGTAGGTATGGGCATTGGGTGGCATATATCGGCCGAAATCATAATGTCAGTTGATATTTTAGTGTGAACCTAATCTTTAATGCACCCACCACAATAAGATCTCACAATGTGTCCTGGTCATGGTGTTGGTGATGGTGATCATAGTACCAGAAACACTTAGACAAATAGGTTAGCTTTGTCAATGTTAGTGTCGAAGCTTGCACAAACTCAGAGATTGTCAGGAGCCAAAAGCATGCGAAGGAAAACTTGACACTTTCCGAACCGCGTATCTCTCATTATCAGCTTTCAAGTTTGGTTCTCTGAAGCAGGCTTTGAAGCAGGCACTGTATGAGGCTATTGAGCAGACTTCCAAGCAGGATATCAAGCAGGCTTCAGTGTAGGCTATGATATGGATTTAAAGTGCCAGTGGACTCTCCAACAGAAACCATACTGCAATGACAGACAAATAGTAAACACATGTATACGTTCACCTCTGGCCACCAGCCGAATATGGTTCCATAGGCACATTTGCACACGTCTATAAATCGACTATCGATGGCTATGGACTGCATGTCACACAGCGGTCCTCAGGAAGCTAGCTACAACATCAGCAACAACCCCAGTTACCATCAGAAACACCCGGGTGTTCTGGACGGCTCTGATGACAATGACACAACCTGGTACCCACTGACGGAGCATTGCACGCTACCCATCGTGCAGGCGCCGGGTCGCATTGCATAAGTACTCCTTTACTTTGTGGTGACGTTTACACACCATCAGAAGGACACATGTGTTACACTCTTTGCAGGGGCTGCAGTTATGCTGAAGCCGTTTACACAACGCCTGGCGATGTTAAATCATCGCTACTACTTATCGTTCAACGATTTTCCAAACCTATGCATTCAGTTTCTATGCTCATCTATGTATCTATATATCTATATAGCTACCTATCTACACACGGTATATCTGGACTGGCAGCATGCGGTGATTTTCAGCAATTCGAGGTGCGCCTGAAGATGACGATCAGTGGCTGTGATCGAGGGAGTTGAGAGATGCACATGGAGGCCGAGATCAAGTGACCTCAGATATGCACTTGGAGCCAAGGTTCGAGTGAACTCAGAGATGGACTTGGAGACCGAGATTGAGTGAACTCAGGGATTCGATGGGAGGCCGTGATCGAGGGAGTTCGGCGGTGCACTGGGACGCTGTGATCGAGCCAGTTTGGAGATGCACTTTGAGGACATGATCGACTGAGGTTGGAGATCCCATTGGAGACCGATATTGAGTTAACTCAGGGATGCACTGGGTGGCCATTATCGCGCGACTTTGGAGATGCAATTGGTGACAGCGATTGAGTGAACTCAGAGATGCACTTGGACGCCGTGATCAAGCGAGTTTGGAGCAGTACTTGGAGGTGGTCAATCTGGAGGCTGTAGTGCAGGATGGAGCCGCGATGGGAGCTGAGACGCCATTCATTGGTTCACTCGGAATTGTCGGAATGTAGGGAATTGAGTACTACATGGTCTGCCGAGAAATGAGATACTGGCAGGGAGTGCGACACAGTCGATGTTGGGATGATGCAGTACGCGGTGTATGCTCTACTCAGTGTATACTGCACTCGGTGTTGATGCTTGATCACGGCATGGAGAGATAGACAGGGTTGACTTAACTTCGTGTTCTTAGGTGATGGTGAAGTTGTGGTTGAGGAAGAGAGAGATGGGGGACGAAGATGAGAACGATGTGGAGGATACGAGCAGACGTGAGAAATCAGGGGTACAACTTGCCTGATTGCATTTACAACACCTGGTATCGGTGTTGTTACCTGACAGATCGGGACACGTACCTCCCGTCTCTGGGATGGTAAATTGGGTTGCACATAGAGTTAGCAACGGTTCCGGGTTACCCGGCTGCGGTTCGGTATTGGAACCAGACCGGATTGTCCAGTACAGATTTTTTTCTGGAATTCATCAATACCCACCTGGTTTTGGGAGGGGTCCGAACCTGCCTGCGGTTCTCTTCCACGGTTCCTACAACTTTGGCTCTGATTAAGTATTTGTGTTCTCAGCATTTCTTCACTAGTGTTAGCCACTGCTCCGGACAGTCACTTCGGGTCCTGATCCGGGTCCGAACTGAACTGTCGCCATATTAGAGGTCCGGGTCCAGGTCTAAATTGCACCGTCACCAAATTGGCGGTCTGGGTAGTCAATATACCCGAACCGTCAATTGGGGTACGGTTCAATGGTGCACTCCCAACCCGTCTGAATTGGTGGGTTGGCAGCGGGTCCATCCATAGATTCATATAACGCTCTGATTTTGCGAGTATTTAAATAATCTCTTATCAAAATCGCGTTTTCAACAATCAGTGCGGTGTTTTTGCATACTTTCCAGCTTGCAATATCGAGTAATTTGGAATTGGTGTGTTACCTTCGATAAATTGCATTTTTGCATTTCAGGGCTGTCATTAATTCCGTTATGAACGCGACGGTCCGCGCAATGCCTTGCTTATCAAATATGCAACAACTACACTTGTTGACGCTCTGTTGACGCTCATTTTCAAGATGCGGCATCGATCATGTCACTGTTGTTTTTCCAGTAAAGGCTGCCAATATTTCATCAATGGATATCTGCAACCAATCAGAACATGAATCACACAAGATGCGAAGCTGAAAATCATTGAAGTTCAGTGGATGCTCATTTTCAGGAAGAAGCACTGAGCATGTCGGTGTAATTTGTCCCAGGAAAAGCTGTCAATCTGCGGTAAACGGGTGTCTCTAACTAATCGGAACGTACATTACCCAAGCTACGAAGCTGGAAATTGTTGACGCTCCATTGACGCTCATTCCCAGGATGAGGCTGGGAGCATGTCGGTGTGGTTTCTCCCAGTAAAGTCTGCCAATGTTTAGTAAATGGATGTCTCAAACCAATCGGAACATAAATTACCCAAGATGCGAAGGTGAACCTCGTTGACACTCTGATGAGCCTCACATTCAGGAAGAGACAGGGAGCATATCGGTGTAGTTTTTCACAGTAAAGGCTGCCAATATCTGTTAAACGGGTATCTCAACCTAATCGGAATATAAACCACCCAAGATACGAAGCTGCAAATCGTTGACCTTACGTTGATGCTCATCTTCAGGATGAGGCAGCGAGCATGTCGGTGTAGTTTTTCCCAGTAAAGGCTGCCAATATCTAGTAAACGGATGTCTCTGACCAATCGGAACATACATTACCCAAGATGCGAAGCTCACAATCTTTGACGCTCTGTTGACCCTCATACTCAGGATGCACCAAGGAGCATGTCGCTGTAGTTTTTCCCAGTAAAGACTGCCCATATGTAGTATTGGGATGTCTGCGTGCAACCAATCGGAACCTGAATATCCCAAAATGCGACGTTATAAATCGTTGATGATTAGTTGACGCTCATTCTCAGGATGCGGCAGGGAACATGTCTAGGTAATTTTTCCCAGTCAAGGCTGCCAATATATGATAAATGGGTGTCTGCAACCAGTCGGAACATAAATTACCCAAGATGCGGAGTCAACAATTCTTGGCGCTCAGTTGACGCTCATCCTCAGACAGGGGCGGTGACATTGTTGCTGTCTGTTTTGGCTTGAACAGCTGCCAATACATCGGTTATGCATAACTGCAACCAAATCACTGTTGAATTACCGTACTTACCTAACTACAAATCGTTGACGCTCTGTTGACGCTGATTTTAATCAATTGTCCCTTCAACATCTGCTGCCATCGATAATAGTTTTAATCATGATTTGAACATATTGGTGGTCTTTCTGACAGATCGAGACTTGGCCCTGTGGCAACACCAAGCGCAGTAACATTCTTGCACTGTTCGCTCTCACACGACTAAAATTCATGTATCTTGCCAACAGCTTCATTGTGCCTGCTATACATCTGTGTATCAACCGATATTTACAAGCTTCTGCTCACTATTCGCCCATAATTCATCACTAACTCAATCTCTCAGTCAACATACATAAAGAAGCTGGTAAAACATTGACACATTCTGTCCTACCTTTTCTTCACTCCCCAATTCCTCCCCAATGCAATTGCACTGACCGTCATCAACACCTGTTCAGCCTGACTCTTTGACTTCCGGGTAGGCAGAATCAATCTGGGAACATTTGGCGCGGCGCTAACATCCTGCTGCCCTAGGCATTCCGAAACCTCAATGGAATTGTCTTACTCCATATCAGATTCAACGTCCGCTGCGAAATCGTCTTCACTGACATGTGGATTTTCCAAGTCCCTATCCCAGTTAAGCCAATCTTCAGTGTCCAAAATGCTTTCAGCTGCCATATCCTCATCACGTTCGAATGGATGACCGTTGAGGCTTCTGATTCAGCGGACATTCAAAATTTAAGTTCGTCCTCCAGGAGGTCCTTTGCAGACAAAGGTGGTGGCAAAGGAGATCTTTCTGACAATTTAAATGCAGTCACATCTTCATATTGGAAGAGTGACCAGAGTGCTTTGAAGACCTCTTCCGTGTCCGAAATGTATCCCACTGCAGTCATCTGCTTGTTGTGAACTCGAGATTCCATCTGTGTATCAGGTCGCTTGTGGCTGCCCAGCCACAGCTCCGCAATGTCGTGAACCTTGGCCATTCTGTCCAATTTCCATTCCTCCTCCTCTTGTTTCATTTCCGAGTCGTTGTCTGTGTTTGTTGAATCCAATACTGGCATAGCGTCTGCGAAAATCCCGGTATTGGGTTGAGCAAACTACCGTACACCAACTTTATCATGAAGGGTCTCGCCTGTGGTTTTCGACTGCCTCCATCCTATATCATCTCGGCCAATGGAAGAACTGGCCTCCACTCCAACACCATGTGGTATGACGGAGAATATGTCGAGTGCCACATTGGAGAGATCGGCATACTTGGAGTCCGTTTCCTCCTGTTGGCGCCACCAGTCGGTTATCTCCGGTAACATAAATGTACACCTAATCTCCAATGGGTCGGAGTGGTAATCATTGAGATTTGGATTGATTTGCACCCAGTGCTTTGGTGCTTCAGTTGGCGGATTTAAATAGAGCCTGGCTGCGGACAATTGACGTGCTGCGTGATCGCTTCATCCGGGTGACGTTTCAGCAACATTGTTAGGCGTCAAGTATTCCTAATCATCGCTGGACGAGTCATATGAATCAAAGGACGATCGAAAGGATCGAGAAGCCGGTGCAGAGGGGATGAGATTGCTGCTCGGTATACTTTCGAGTTCATTGACCAGGAAACATCGAAGTTTGGCGCTGTATTCAATATCCACATACTTCAGAAAGGCCCCGTGGTATTGAGTTGTATAGGATGTCTCGTCCTCTGGATTGCTATCCATTCCATTGTGCGATCTTCTAAATGATCGGAGCTTCTGGAAAGGATTCAAGATATGTTCCCAAATGAGAAGCATGCCCATCGATGGATTCACTTCAGCTTAATATTTGGACATCCTTTGTCGAGCTAACTTGAAGGTCAAGAACATGTCTTCCTTCCATTCAGTCTTCGTCTTGGCCAAAGCTCACGTCACGCCATCCATGTGATCAAATATCTCATGGTACACTGTGATCACGTGATGCAATGTGACTGTATGCCTCTTTGACAACCACAGAGTCCAATATGAGAATTGCCTCCACACTTACATGACAAACTTCACAATGGTGCATTCATCTTGAGTTGTGAAAAGTGGGCGGTAATCAGTGTATTTCGGATTATGAAGCCAGTCGTGTGTGAATTCCCGTAATTGGTTGGCTTGCTCGAGCAACTCCAGTGTAGAGTTCCAACGGGTCTTCGTATCTATATTAGGAAGTACTGCCATGCGGACTTTGTCTTTTTGACAGTCAATGAACTCATTTCGACAACCAGGTGTCAGGGTAATCAATACTGCAAGCATTCATTGCAATATTAAAGTCAATTTCATGACATTCAAAATATCATGAATTACGTACCTTCTCAATTATCTTTGCAAAACATGGTCTCATGGCTGACACCTTATTGATTTTAGCATTGACCTCTTTTCGAAGTGTTTGACTATTCCCAATGCTTGTGGTTCCATTCTCTCCAAATTGCTGATCGCCCTCATGGGCTTCCCAAGACTTGGTCCGGCCTTTGACACCCAGACTGGTCATGAATGCACCTGAAGCCAGTTGTATGACGTGCGCCATGCGCGGAATGTGGTTCCTCAATGCCGTCCACTCGATCCCAGAGGCCTCAAGTGTCAATTGCAGCTCAGTTGCCATCGAGTAATTTGAGGAGGGATTATCAGTCGTAATTCCCAGCTACTGACGGTTCGTAAGCTGAAAACGATCAACAATGTCCATCAAATATACGGCTAGCCATGCGGCAGTATGAAGGCCCTTGACCTATCATCTTTGATCAGCTTTCGAAATGGGAACAGAACAGGCAATCAACCTCATCGAAAGCTAGTTGAACTTCGCACAATGCCCAATTGTGATCCAGATAATAAGCCATGACCCATGTGATCCCTAGTTCGTGTGTTAATGTCCATCCGTCCAAAGCTACACCAATTATTTTTTGTGACTACATTTGCTTCCAAAATGCATCCACGGTCAGTGCATATTCCTTCTGGCAAGTGTTGCTAAACATCGTAGCGGAGGGTAGCACTACTTCATCGCGTAACGCCTTATACACCTGTCGTAGCTCAAGAATTGATATAGTGTTCCATGGAACGTGACCCGAAACAAATCCCAACATCAGGTAGTGATTCCACATGTCATGGTGAAATTCTGAAGTTTTAATGTACTTATTGGCCAGTTTGGAACCTTTTGTCTATCATTTCGGTCAATATGGATCAATCCGGAAGTCGATTATGATTTTCATCTGCTAAGATACTCTTGTGATCCCTTGACTTCCTTGCCTCTTCAGGATGCCCAAAGCTGTTTCATCGACCGTCGAACTAGTCAATTCAGTGACCTCTGACTCTGTTAATTCATTGACCTCAGCGATGTAAGCTATATCCAGCAAGTACTTTACCATTGAGCTGGTCCCATGTTCTGATGGATGGCAAAGAACTTGATGACAAACGATTCAGATGATGCCATGGCTGCCGGTCTCCTCAGTTCCTTGGTGTAAGTAGAATCGACACAAGGGTGAATGTCTGGAATAATTCCAAGCAATCGGCCGCTTCGAGCATACATTCATTGATGCCCACCAAGCATCCAAGATGGTTTGTAAATTAAGGTCGCTCACATCACGAATAAAGACACGTTCATCCTAGGAAGAGCTCATAACCTCAAGCGATGAGGTATTGAAAGATTTTGATTGGGACATCGCGGTAGGAATTTGATCGCTACGTGATCCGACTCAAGAGGCTGCCAAAAGTTCCCTTATAGTAAAGAGGAATGTGAATTCTTATATATTGACTAGAGCCAAAAGCAAAAAATAGTCACATCTGTGAGACATTGCATACATATTTTCGAAGTTGCATAAAACAACATATTGCAAAGACTGACTGCGTAAGATTCAATTCAGGTTCAACACAATGCAGGTCATTGCTGTGTAGCTTATTTAGCCCCCATAAAAATTGATGATGTTCCGTGGGCGCTGAATTGTAGGAGGCTGTAAAGGCATACGCCCGTGTATGTCCTCGTAGGAAGGTATATGAGTAGATACGGTTGCAAACGTGGATGTCAATATTGTAGATTGGTATAAAGGTGGGTTAAAGTAAGATTATCGCTAGAGATCTAACGCTCGTGGCGAGCCGACTATATAAAGCGGGTATTACCCGGCCCTGGACACGTCACGTACAGCCGTGCCATTACATTATCCCCCTCTTTAGGTGCAGACCCCCTGGGCTGCATAAACCCGTACAAGAGTAGGAAAGGAAAGGAAACAATCAAACAACTGTTCAACGTACACAAACGTACGAACC
>Ga0307515_10015557_pt1 | contig 14002 bp, 15 predicted proteins | sample 17_EM_MG_FD_194513 | JGI IMG/M metagenome (GOLD analysis project Ga0307515, IMG submission 194513) | Populus trichocarpa ectomycorrhiza microbial communities from riparian zone in the Pacific Northwest, United States - 17_EM | ecosystem: Host-associated > Plants > Roots > Unclassified | place... | reverse complement strand
GCCGGAAAATTAAATACTCTCTGCCTAGAAGAAATTCTCATCTTCCGGTCGGAGAACGATGCAATTTTTTGGGAGAAATTTTCAACTTCCGGCCGGAGGATTCACAGACTCCCATCTTCTGGTCGGATGATGTAGTTCTAGTGTCAACAGTTCCAACTTTCCGGTCGGAAGTGTAGCCTTAACCTCAACCCAGCCACTGAAAATCTGGCTATAATAGATCTCTCTCTATATATACATACGGTCAATCTGGCCGCAGATGGTACTCGAGCATCATCAGAGGAGCACCAGGCCACGCCCGTTGGGAGAGCTTGTAATGATGCACCATTTGGAGGCCGTTTCAGTGAAACGACGGAGCTAGAAGACAGATAGCCCACCATCAACACTCCGCCGCACCTCTCGCGATATCCAAGCAGAATTCATAAAAAAGAGTGGTTCTAGTTCGAGGAGCGTAGGAATCGGGGGAGAAGATATGATACTACCTGGTGTTGAGGATCCCACGCATTTGCGTGGATCGACGATGTCGTGGACAGAGCAAGTGAGACCAAAAGTTGCGAAAGATAGAATGTGTATTTTCATTGTATGAGAAGATGATGCCTCACTACTCTGGGGTCTGCCGAATATAAACTCCCCGTCACTCTTTCCAACTCCGTTACCCCTGAATCTCCGTACACCCGTTGTCGCTCCTCAAAGATGTACTTGAAGGCTGTGATCGAGCGAGTTTGGAGATGCACTTGTGGAGGCCGTCATCGAGCGAGTTTGGAGATACATTTGGGGGCTGTGATCGAGCGAACTTGGACGCTGTAATTGGGCGAGTTTAGAGATTCACTTGGACACTATAATCGAGCGAGTTTAGTGATGCACTTTGAGGCCATGATCGAGCGAGATTGGAGGAGTACTGGAAGGCGGTCACTCTGGAGGCCATAATTCTGGTGGGAGGCGCGACGAGAGCTGAGACTCTTTTCATTGGTTAACTCGTGATGGTGGGAATGTAGAGAATTGAGTACAACATGGTCTGCCGAGGGATGAGAGACTGGCTTGGAGCGGGAGACAGTGGATTTTGGGATGATGCAGTACGCGGTGTATGCAGTACTCAGTGTATGCTTTACACCGTGTATGCGGTACTCGGTGTATGCTGTACTCGGTGTATGCTGTACTCGGTGTATGCTGTACTCGGTGTATGCTGTACTCGGTGAATGCAGTACTCGGTGTATGCTCTACTCGGTGTATGCTGTACTTGGTGTCAACTCTTGATCATGGCATGGAGAGATAGAGAGCGATGACTTAGCTTCGTGTTCTCAGGTGATGGTAGACTTGAGGACGAGACAGAGAGACGTGAGAGGAGATGGGGAAAATCATCATGAGGAACTGGGACTTGAGAGAGTTTTGTGTGCGAGTCAATTTACCATCCCCAATACGGCAGGGACGAGCCCCGATCCGGCATGTAATTTCACTGATACAAGGGCGTACCAACCCAATCAGGCCAGTCGTACCCCTGATTTCTCATATCTGCTTGTATCCTCCACATTGTTCTCATCTTCATCCCCCATCTCTCTCTTTCTCGTCCACAACTCTACCATCATCGCTGAACACAAAGTTAAGTCATCCCTCTCCATCTCGCTATGTCATGATCATGAGTTGACACTGAGTACAGCATCCACGGAGTACAGCATACACCGAGTACAGCATACACCGAGGATGGTTGGTCTTCCCTTCATTCTCATGATGACCAGTTGACCCCAGAATGTAGCTTCAGCTTCTGGCGTGCCTCATTCCACGATCGACCGCCATCAGCCAGCCCTCCATGACAGTTCAAAGGTAAAGTCACATTGTCACATTCCCACTGTTGCGAGTCAACTAACTAATGAGTCTCAGCACCCTGCGTGCCGTCCATTGACTGCCTCCGAGTACTTGTCCAACCTCGCTCGATTACGGCCTACATGTTCGCACGATCATGGCCTCCAAGTGCATCTCCAAACTGGCACGTTTACGGCCTCCAAGTGTATCTCCAAAATCGCTCGATCACGGCCTCCAATGTGCATCTCCTAACTCGCACGATTATCGGCTCCAAGTTCGCATGATTAAGGCCTCCAAGTACATTTCCAAACTCACACGATCACGGCCTCCAAGTGTATCTCCAAAATCACTCAATCACGGCCTCCAAGTGTATCTACAGTCTGGCTCGATTACGGCCTGCACATTTGCACGATCATGGCCTCCAATTGCGTCTACAAACTCGCTCGATCACGATCTCGGAGTGAATCTCTCAGTTCACTCGATCATGGCCTCTAAGTGTAACTCCAAATACGCTCGATTACCGCCTGCAAGTGCATCTCCAAACTAGCTTGATCACGGCCTCGGAGTATATCCCTCAGTTCACTCGATCGTCATTTTCCTGCGCACCTCGAATTGCTCTCAAGCACCGGCTGCAGCCAGTCCAGATATATTGTGAGTAGATGGGTAGCTATATAGATACACAGATACATAGATACATGGATGGGAATACAATCTGAATACATGAGGTTTAGCAATCGTTGAACGATAAGTAGTAGCTATGATTTCCAGGCGCACCTGCAGCATTCCCAATGATGTTTTTCCCAGACTGCTCTACTGAGATTCGAGGTGCTCGCAGAGTTGTTGCTGGCGCTCCGAGGCTTGTTGTCGGCGCACCGAGACTTGTCGCCGGCGCTCCCAGGTCCTCCCAGGTGTACCCAAATTCCTCTCCGGTGCTCCGAGGTGTTCCCAAACTTGTCACAATCACTCCCATGGTACTCCTGTACCTGTCATCAGAGATCTCGGTTACTCCGAAGGCCGGCCGGAATGCCCTCCTACGGTCCGATACTCTCTTGAAATTGACGCATCTAAGTTTACACTCCACATCATCTCAGACACTTCCGGAGGCTCGCAGAGACTAAAATACATTTTGCTGATGCTCAATCAATGTTGTAGAGTATTCACATGGATATAATCTTGATGATTACGTAATATTGTAATGTATGGTCGTGAAATTAATCTGGGTGATTAATTTTCATGGTGGTGGTAATATCTTTCCCTGTTGATAGTGCAATCTTAATTGACATGCATCTTCACAAAATCCCTCAGCCATTCGCCTGAATGAATCCGGCATTCAGATACAATTGGCAATATTATGTTGCAAGTGCAATCTCGATCAATGCTGTACTGGGCCATCTTGGAGAAGTGATCCAGTATTCTGCCGTTGCTCTTTATTCTGCTTTCCATATCTTGCTTTTCACTCTGTATTAGCATAATTTGATTGGTTCTTCGATATTCATCCAGAGTATGTTTTATCTAATTTCGTTAGCTTATAAATCCATTATTTTGGAACGAATATCTCTTGAGGAGAATGCACCACAATTGCCCAATTGTTATTAATATCCAAGACCAGGATATTGGATTCTGGATTCAAAAATCCTTTCGGTACTTGAATCAGAAATAGTGTTACGCGGCAACTTTTAGTGTATTCAGAACGGAGTATCGTATAATGTCAATTATAGATTAATATCTCAGTGCACTGGGTTATGATTGACAGCCCCCAGATACACTGAGCTGCAAATAGCTGGCCTTTTTTCTGTAATGATCCAGTAATAAAGATACAGTGCACAGTATGATGTTGTACTGGTGATTGATCTTATGCTCAACCTTGGGCTGGGGGAACTGCATACAATCCAAATAGATACAACTAATATTCTTGGTAAGAATGATATTAATAATAATATGAAGTGAAAACACCAATAATATTTCATCTTCGTTCTCACAGGTAGGTATTGTTTGTGCATTTGGGGCTACCCATCTCAATTCCTGAGAGTTGCTGTCTCTCTATAGTCTTCATGTATTGTATGATTGGTTTTGGAGAGATACTCTGCCATAAGGGCCATTATCAACAATCAAGAATAGCTATGATCTCATCTGTCATATCGTAGAGTACGCTTATAGTGAGCTAAACTCTTTTGTTAGGGATCATGCATCCCATAGGTTATCGTGTAATTGCATGATTTGTTTTGAATAGTGTTAGCATCGGTTCCAACCCGCGTGTACGGTTCTGGGTTAGGGTTGGGACCGGAACCGAATCATGGCAACAGGTTTTACAACACCAAAAACCGGACCATCGCAATTGGGCCGGTTTTACCAGCAAAAACCCGGCATTTCAAGTTCACAACTTTGACCACAATTGAGTATTTGAGTTCCGATTATATCATGACATGATCAGTACATAGATTGTGCATTCCTACCCGCTGTTTCACCTCCTGCTGTCACATCTGCAATCTGACCGCTATTCATTGAGTCCCTTTTGAAAACCCGCGATTTTTGCTGAATATTGGCCATTTTTTCACTGCAACTCAACGAAAGTTGACCTGATCACACAGCTGACAGTGGGAGGTGAAACAACAGGAAGAAATGCACAATCTACGTACTGATCATGTCATGATACGATCAGAACTCAAATACATAATAAGAACCATAGTTGCTGGAACCGTACAAATGGAAATGCGGTCCAGTTCCAACCCGGCCAGAAACCCGCACGTTTAGGTCTGGTCCAGGTGATAACCCGCCAAGACTTGGCCGGTTCGGTTCCTTGGCGGTTCCTGACCCAGACCAAAGCCCGGTAACCCGCAACCGTTGCTAACACTAGTTTTGAAGCATCAAGCTCCTGTTAAGAATCAGGCCATCATCCACAATACAATTTAATCAAACAGTAACTTCAACTTAGACATCTCACAACCCATATGTTTGGATAGTTGAAACATCTCCTTGCCTGACATGGTTATTTGGAGTGTTTTATGCAAGTTTGCTTTATCCTATAGATTGAGCGCCAACTGCACCATTAAGGCTATTCGGCTTAACTGCTTCAGTGGGTTATGTGTTGGCTTACCATTGCTTTGTCAACATTTGATCCTGATGGACTACTTCAGCAATGTAGTCAGATCGTAGTTTGCTTTGCTCGCATATCCCCGCCATGCCAGTCCGAAGCTTCGGGACTCATTTCCTTGCCCATATGTTAACCACTCAGACACACCATGCTTGGCCCGAGACTATTCTATCTGGCTGGGGAGTACATGAGATGTTCCGATTCCATAGGGGAACGGCTTGAAGTCCCACTCACATGGATATTGGCTATTGTCTGCCTGTCACATCATTTGTTATAATGCAGTCGATGTGTCCAGTCCCACTTAGCCTAGTTTAGTGAGTGTGGTAAGAAATTACTGACATCTTTAACCTTGAAGGTTTTAAGACATGGCCAAGGTTATTGCATTATCAAGTCAGTTCTACTGTAGTATTTGAACATTCAATGAATCCGCTAGCAATGAGGCTTGCTATCAAATCGACAACAGGCTACTATGTAATCCCGCTAAAGAACACAGGACAGGCATACTTGCATTGTCTAGGATACGCATTATGTATAACATGAGACTAGACCGAGAGTGACTCCGCGTTATATATCCCCTTGACCATTAAACAATTACCATTACCTCTATTAAGGGACAACCCCTAACAATGAAGGCGGCCAATACATCAAAAAAAGACAATGACGTACCAAAGTCAATATTTTGCAATTAACAGTAGCATATCTGAATGTGACCATAAATAGAAAGCCCAAAAGCCAGAACCGGAGATTGGAACTGTCAGGTCTAGCCACACCTGGCAAAGCCCGCTGGTTGACAGCTACAGGTATGGGTTTACCCCACCAAGAGGCAGCGGGTGGGGTTTTTGGACGGGTCTGGAACCGAACGGAACTGTTTTTCCGGTCCGAACCCGGACAGCTGGCATGTTACCCTTACCTATTGCTGACATTACCCATGCCTTTCATCCCGGTGTTAGGTCGTTGCCTGACTTCCAGGTTTTGTGTCAGTACCAGCTTCTCAAAGTTCATCGCAGTAGGAGATCAGTACCTTTCATCCTGTCGACGACGTCAGTGCATGTCCTCCAGGTGTTAGATTGGTGCCTGTTGTCCCGGTGTGAGGTCTGTGCCTTCTTCTTGCTGTTCGTCCCTGTATAATGTGGTTACATTGCATTCCGGTGTTTGGTCAGTACCTTGTTCTCAGTGTTCATCTCAGTATTCGATTGGTACCATTTGTCCAGCGCTAGGGCGGTGCCATTTCCTTAGTATTTATCCCAAGATAAGGTTGGTGCCTTTCGTCTGGTGTTAGGTTGACATGATTTCCTCGGTGTTCGTCCCAGTATACAGTCGTTGCCTTTTACGTTAGTGACTTCGATGTACGTAGCGTACCGCATGCAGTATTCCAATCCGACATTGTTAACACCGTCCAGTAGTTGCTTCTTTGTATGTTTACTTGTATTAGCTAGTGGGGGTCTTTCCCATAATTCCTTACTCTACTTTCCAAGTAAGAATCCGCCTTTGGGCTCCATTTGTGGTGCAATGGCGGAGCTAGAAGGCAGAGAGCCCATCATCATCACTCTGCCACATCTCTCGCGACATCCAAAGGGAATTCACAAGTATGAGCGGTTCTAGCTCATAGAGCATAGAAAGAGGGTGAGAAGATATGATGCTACCTGGCCATGAGGAACCACACAATTGCGTGGATCTACAAATCCCGGAAAGAGCGAGTGAGACCAAAAGTTGGGAAAGATAGAGCGTGGATTTTCATTGTATGATAAGATGGTGTCTATCTACCCCGGGGTCTCCCGAATATATACTCCCCGTCGCTCAGTCCATCTCCATTACCCATGTATCTCCGTACGCCCCCGTCGCCCAGTCCATCTCCGTCATCCCTGTATCTCCGTACACCCGCCGTCGCTCAGTCCTCTACCAAGCTGAGTGGCGGTGGTGGTGAGAAACGGATTTTCCCGCCACACCGTCGGTGCCTTTTTGGGTAAAGTATCCGTTGTTGGTAAGGTACATACCCTCGGAACCGCGACATTGCATTCCATCCTTTGATTGACCCCAGTGGCCAAAGCAAATATTACCACCTTCCCAGAGTTGGTCGCGTATAGTATTCTCAGCGACAGCGGTGGAGCGGCCGTGTTCCTTGCGCGATAAACCGACAGTCATGATGCCTTTGACACCATCATATTCTACCCTAACATTGTTAACAGACAATCTAATACCAAGTGGCATGTGGCTTTCCAAACCTCGCCTGTCGTCTCTAAGATGACAACTCGCACTGTCAGTACACAAATCTCTCCAAATTGTCAAGGGTCTTAGGATCCATGGGACCGTCGAGATTGAAAACAAGCGCCATCCCTCCAATCTCTCGCTTTCGGGCATTCAGCAAGCAATGCGCAATGGACATCTTAAGGCCTTCACAATGCGCATAGAGGAGACCGGTGGTAGGCTTTTCTTGGTCGCGTTGCTTAGTTTTGTGGTGAGTACTGAGGATCGCGACGACATTGCCCTCCACAACCTGGTGATTATCGTCGGAAGAAGCTTTCGACAATTGGGATTTCTTATCGCGGGTGGGCAGGTACGCGCGGGGCTTCGATTCTCTCCCTCCGGCCGTGATATACATGGCAGTGTCAATTTTTGTTTTAATCATACTGTATTCACTCTGTTTAGAGTATGACAGACCCCTACTCCCCTTCGCCTCCGGGCAGGCCGGCTAGATGGCGGAGCTCTCCTTCTGCTACCCGTCATCCCCTCTAGGCAGTGTCAATTTGGTGGCTGTTGTGATGGTAATTGGTGATGGGTGTCGGTATTGGTTGTTCGTGACGGTTCTTCGAGATGGTTGTTGGTGATGGTGGAGGCGACGGGATGGTTATGGGTGTCGGTATTGGTTGCTCGTGATAGTTGTTCGACATGGTTGTCGGTAATGGTGGAGGCGACCGGTGATGTTGGAAGGGAAGAGGTGTGGACATTGAAAATGAGGATTATGCAACCTATGATCTTTAGTAACGTCATCTACGTTCCAACTCTACCGCCATTCGTACTGCATACTAACCTTAACTTCTGTAATTCAAAATCTCTATCTAAGTGAAACGGTTTACATTTCAAATCGACTTCTACATACGCCTGTATGACACTAGCGCCACTTTCAACAGTTTAGTAAAGTTTAGCAAAGAGATGAGATTATATTATAGATTAGATTAGATCAAGTGAAGGTGACATTTTATCCCTCCCCATCACAACAGTTACGAAATGTTACTTTAGATGGTTGATTGACAGCTTGATTGACTCTATATCAAGGTGGTATGTGTACAGTCTCCCATATGCGTACGCATACGCACTAATCTAGATGAGATGCCGGTATCAACACCGCGAGCACGAAGTGACTATCATGGAAGTCGAGGCTGCCATCAAGGCATGCCTTTCCGCAGACATGCTATCGAAGCTCAGCGGTCTACTGGTCAGTTTTCGTCAGTGTTCCTTATCCCGTCGATTGAAGACTAAACTCTGTACAGCCACCGAGGTAGCCCAATGGAAGGTGATACCAGCAAGATCACATATGTACTCACCATCGCACCACGCGACATTCCAAATTGGGGCTAGACAGGGGGTGGCATCGACCTGATCATGCGCCGTCACCTGAATGGGAAATATCGCGCATTCTTAGATGAAGACCTAATTACGGCCATATTCCTGCAGCTGGTTTGACTCAAGTTGGGAGCTTGCTTCAAGGAGGCACTTTCGGAAGTTCTGCACTCGGAATGTTGGAAATGGGGAGAGGACAAACTGGCGAATACCCAGGTAAGTTCCCCATGAGAGTTTTTCGCCTGTCAAACTCACTGGTGCCATATAGCTAGCGAAGAGAAGAGCCATATTAGATCACGAAACCCGTGGATTCGACGAATCCATTTCATGTCAACGAATCATGGATTACAAGAAGAATTATTTTGAATCTTTGCGTTTCGTTAGTATGCCATCTATGTAGCTATCTTTCTTCACTACATTCCCAAGTCCAAAGACACAACTATGTTCCGAAGGTCCCATGCAATCAACACGCCGCGGAGTCCTCACCGCCCACACGCTCAGCGTAATGATAGTGGAGCTGATGCTATTCTACCTTGACTTAGCGGTAAACCAGTAGACGCAAGGAATCAGATAGTACCGTATTCACAACGATTTCTAGTGGTGGGACCAGGACGACCAGAGATGTGGTGATTCATGGCGGACGGCAAGGGACTGTGCCGAAATGTGTCGGTTCAGCTAGAATGACGATAAGTGCGGTAGTTGTAAGGTGCTATCAAAGGAGGAACTGGACCGGAGCGCGGGAGAATCGGGAAATTGAGGACCAGGCGGAAGAGAACTACCGCAACGCAATGTGAAGTGGGGGTTGCTAAATTTAGACAGCAGTGCGGTATTCAGCATTAACCGGGAGCTGGTTGATGTACATGTCGCCGATCTGAAGCGTCAGTTGGCCAAGATGAAGAGTGTACTTGGGTCATAAAAGCCTTGCAGCGGTATGTCATCTAGGAGTAGTAGTATCTGGATTTAATTACTATTGCATGAGTACCGCAAGATACATCGAATTCTTCCTGCGCAACTGCGCAAAAATGGCCAATATCCATGGCAAGCACAACGGAGCCACCCTCCTAAAACACTGCAGCACATACACTACACCCTGTTCCCTAAGCACGACAGCAGCCTCGTCGCTGTAATCCGAAGCATGCTTTGCCAGAGGTTTCCGTCGTCGTGCACGATCGCATATCCCGGAGGGTTAGTTAGTGTGGCCAATGGCGCATAGCAGACTAGGCGTTCCCACATAATGCTGGAGGTCCACGCAGTGCTGTAGGGCTTCCCCAAGGAGTGTGATGACAAGGAATTTAGTCACTGTGTCCGCAACGACCATGAGACCTACCGCCAGAACAGAAAACGCTGGGACGAATTATCGCACTACCTCGATCTGCCAAGTATTCTCGCTCCCGAGGAAACTCCAAACTCATACTCTTCCTCTCGCCCGAAATTCTTTTCCTTTGACGAGTTTGCCTTGGGCCGGTCTCCATACTCTCAACACTGGGGACGAGCTTACAAACTTCTCATGTCGGAACAATTGCCATCTCTGGCTCAGGAATTGGGCGTGTACGATCACTGGTTCGCGGGAGTAAACACTGCGCAACACTCAATGATTCCACCAGTCCGGACGGACCCGGTCTGGGGTAGGGCTCAGTACGGTCCGTTCCAACCGTTAGGTCGGACTGGACCGAGCCCAAGACTGGCAGTCTGGGACTGGATGGGCTTGGTCTGGTCCAGTCCGCGCACACTTGCAATTTCGACATTGTTTCCTAGTCAAGTACCACCAGTGTTCAAAACGGGCCGGGCCGGGCCGGCTTTGGCTTCTTCAGGCCCGGCCGGCCGCAGGAAGCCCGCGGGCCGAGTTATGAGACATGACGGCCCTAAATTTGGTACAGAACGCTAATAATAGCGATTGTTTTCCTCGCACCACTGAAAATAATGAAATATATCATCGTCCAATGAAGTTTTTACCCTGTTTTTCATGTTTCAGATATGCAGGGTGGCCCGCAGGCTTTGGTAAAGCCAGTGCGCTTTCGATTTAAAAGCCCAGCCCGCCCGGGCTTTGCAATTAGAGGGCCTCACAAAGCCTGATAATAAGCCCTCAGGCCGGCAGGGCCCATTTTGAATACTGGTCTAAGCTACATAATGATATAGGCTGTATAGTAATACGACCACTCTTTTCACCTCAACCACTAATAATTGCTTCCCTGTCACCCATTCAGCTCAAAATAGCTTGGTCTGACTCCTTTTCTGAAGAAAGCCCATACAGCCTGCGGGCTTTGACATAGCCCCCGGGCTTTTATTTAAAATGCCCGAGGCCTCGTGGGCTTTGAGATCACCGGCCCGGCCCGGCCGCCTCAAAGCCCGCCTGAAAGCCCTCGGGCTGGCCGGGCCCGTTTCGAACACTGAGTACCACTGAAAACATGACTCATCCTCACATTTATCACCGCACATCTCTGGATACCCACTCTGGGTGAAAATATCACAGTTCTGACTGTATATTTGGTGCCATTGAGATATATTCCCCCATTAAAATACTGATACAGTGAAAAAAATACTCTAAACCTTGATACTGTGCTGGACTGGTCCAAATCAGTCCAGGCCAGTACAGTCCAGGTCCAGAATAAGTGAGGATTAGTCTCATCCCAGTTCAGAAATTACTAAGACAGGATTGGACTGGACTTGGGCAGACCCGGTCTGGACTGGTCAAATGCTGGACTAGTGGAATCATTGCCAACACTCGGATATTAGTCGCTTTGTAATAACTACATCTTTGAAGAAAACAGAACAAGGTGAAAGAGACAAGTGGGATTGTAAAGGTGACTGGGGTGATAGAGCAGGTGGAACAGAGAGCACAAGGTTTGACCAGGGAAATAGTTCATACTACTAGTATCTGACACGTTCTGGAGATCAGCTGATCAAGGCATTTGGTAGATTGTGTTACGGGGTCGGTATGGCCTAAGTAACTATACTTCAAAGTATACTTAGATACTTAAGTATGTATTTTTAAGCTATACTCTGCGGTAGCTCTTATCGTATAATCTTATCGTGCTTTCGTATGCATATTTCCAGACAAAGTGTATTGGTAGTCTGTAGAGATCATAAACGCAAAGAGGACAAATATGTATGGTCGTATCAGATGCTTCCAAGTGAATAGCAACTAAACCGTATCGTGGTGTACAGCAGTACGGACAATACATATATCTCGTATAATTGATCTCGATGATTAATGTATACCGTAATCTATATTTGTATAATCAATCTCGTTGATTAGTTATTGTCGTGAAGTATATTCCTATATTTATTCTCGGTGATCAATTACTATCGTGGCGGTAATATAATGCCCGTTGATAGTGCAATCTAAATTGACACGTATCTTCTCAAATTCCTTTTCTCAATTCCTTGATAATTCTGGTGTTCAGATACTATTGGCAATATTATGTCTTAAGCGTAATCTCCCTCCGAACCTTGTCTTTCACAGACTCAAATGTAGATATCAATTCTACATCGGCAAAAGTGCAAATCGACTATAGGCTGCGCTACGCGCAGCTCATAGCAAGCTTCCCGTGGACCCCTGCGCGACGCGCAGCCTATAGTCATCTATAGTCGATTCATAGAGATGTGCGCGTGGGCCTATGGACCTATATACGGCTGGCGGCCGGAGATTGACCTATACCTGTCTACTGCCTGCAGGCTTTGCTGTTATACCGGTACTGTACACACTATCGCTGCCAGTGCGCTTGAGAGCCCGCTGGCACTTGAGAGCCTGCTTGAAAGCCTGCTTGAAAGCCTGCTTGGTAGCCTGCTTGAGAGCCTACTTCAGAGAGCCACGCTTGAGAGAGCCGCGCTTCGGGAGGACTAGAGTTTTCCAGGGGAAGCTTTTGGCCGATGGAAAACTCTGAGTTTGTGGAAGCTTTGGCTACTAGAAGGTTCTAAGTCTGGACGCTTTGGCTAATAGAAGGCTCTAAGTCTGTGGAAGCTTTGATGCTAACGTTGACGTAGACAACCTACTTCTCTCAGTGCTTCTGGTACTATGATCACCATCACCAACACCATCACCATCGCCATCATCACCATCGCCATCATCACCATCAGCCCCGGACCGAATACGCACACATACACCCACAATCGGTGGGAAGCGGGCAGCAGATTCCGCTGAGAAAACTGAGTCGGAGATCTGCTCTCCCCGAGATCCAATTGTCTACGTTTCCTGCAGAATCTAAGGCTGCAATTGTCAACACCATGGCCGTGAGGCATCGTGAGATCTCGTCTCGGTGGCCGCGCAAAAGCTAAGGTTCAGACTATAATATCGACCGACGTCAAGATTTCGGCTGCCCGCCACCCGCCACCCGCCACATGCCACATGCGACCCACCAAACACTGCTCGCCACACGCCACCTGCCTCACGCCTCCCGTTGCCTGGCGTCTACCACTCTGCAAGCCTCTGGATCAAGCATGCAGGAGCATATTCGGGAGGAGTAGAGTTTTCCACGGGAAGCTTTTGGCCGATGGAAAACTCTGAGTTTGTGCAAGCTTTCGCTAATAGAAGGCTCTAGGTCTGTGGAAGCTTTGGCTAGTAGAAGGCTCTAAGTATGTGGAAGCTTTGATGCTGACGTTGACGTAGCCAACCTACTTGTATAAGTACTTCTGGTACTATGATCACTATCACCAACACCATCACCATCGCCATCGCCATCACCATGGCCATGGCCATCATCTCCATTAGCCCCAGACCGAATGCGTACACATACGCCCACAATCGATGGGAAGCGGGTACTGGATTCCGCTGGAAAATCTGAGTCGGAGATCTGCTCTCCCCAAGATCGAATTGTCTACCTCTCCTGCGGAATCTAAGGCTACAATTGTCAACACCATGACCATGAGGCATCGTGAGATCTCGTCTCGGTGGCCGTGCTAAAGATAAGGTTCAGACTATGATATCGACCGACGTCATGATTTCGGCCACCATACGCCGCCTACCACCTGCCACCCGCCAATGCCACACGCCGCCCGCCAAACACTGCCCGCCATATGCCACCAGCCTCACGCCTCCCGGTGCCTGCCGTCTGCAACTCAGCAAGTCTCTGGATCGAGAGCTTACATGGGAGCATAAAGTCAAGTGAGATTGAAAGTGTCTTCCCTCTTGAGAGTGTACTCGGGAGCGTACAGCCAAGTTGGCTGGGAGTGTACCATCGAGTACAATTGGGAGCGTACTTGAGAGCGACTCGGAGGTGTACTTCGGAGTTATTTGAGAGCTTACTTGGGAGCATATAGTCAAGCAGGCTGGGAATGTGCCATCGAGTGCAATTGGGAGCGTCCTTGAGAGCTTACTTGAGAGCGTAAGTCAAGCAGGCTGGAAGTGTGTGTTAGAGTGCAATTGGGAGCGTCCTTGAGAGCGTGCCCGGGAGTGTGCTTGAGAGCGTCTTGAGAGCTTACGTGGGAGCGTATATTCCATCAGCAAAATGTAAAATGGTTCGGAAGTCATAACTCAATGACTCAGCTGTTCTGAACAGCCACACCGATCCTTCCAGAAGCTCCCAGAAGCTCCCGAACAGGCTGAATGCAAAACGATGTGCC
>Ga0307515_10015556_pt1 | contig 14003 bp, 10 predicted proteins | sample 17_EM_MG_FD_194513 | JGI IMG/M metagenome (GOLD analysis project Ga0307515, IMG submission 194513) | Populus trichocarpa ectomycorrhiza microbial communities from riparian zone in the Pacific Northwest, United States - 17_EM | ecosystem: Host-associated > Plants > Roots > Unclassified | place... | reverse complement strand
CGCTCCCGGTGGGGCCTGTTGGTGTAGCCATTCCAGGCCCGGCTGGGTGAGCGCGAACCCGGCCGAGCGGGACAGCAGCCCACCGCGTTCGAGCGCGTCGGTGACGGCGACGCCGAGCCGCCCGGCCAGGTGGTCGTAGCAGGTCCGGCCGCGGGCGAGCGCCGCCGAGGCGGTGGCCGCGCGCAGTGTTCGGGCCGGGCTCGGCGCCTGGGGTAGCTGCGTGGCGAGGTCCTCGATGAGCTGCGCGATCCCGGCGTCGGCCAGGCGCACGTACCGGTGGCGGCCCTGCCGCTGCTCGCTCAGCACGCCCGCCGCGACCAACTTGTGGAGGTGCTCGGTCGCGGTGGCGGGCGCGACCCCGGCGTGCCGGGCCAACTCGCCCGCGGTCCAGGACCGGCCGTCGAGCAGGGCCACGCAGAACCCGGCGCGGGTCTCGTCGGCGAGCAGGGCGGCGAAGCGGGCGAGCGCAGGAGCGGTCATGCCGCCAATTCTGCGACGCCAACGCTTCGCCACCCGCCGAAGCTTCCCTAAGACGACGATCTGCTGCACGTTTTGCCCGCCCGTGTTCGTCTGCCGCCGCCGGCTGCACGTTTGCCCGCCGCCGGCTGCACGTTTGCCCGGCGCTGCTCGATTCCGTTGCCGGGCAATGGTCGGCCCAGCGGCGCTGAGCACCGCTGGGCGGGGTGTGTTCAGTGGCTTGTGGCGAGTGTGTCCTTGCGGGGTGCGTCGAGGTCGGTGCCCTTGTTGCGGATCAGGAGGGTGACGCCGAGCGCCGCCACCCACAGCCCCCACGCGGTGCTGCCGAGGAAACCGGCCGCGTCCCACACCGGGAAGCCGGGGATCGCGGTCGCGAGCACGTCGCCCTGGTTGAGTAGGTACAGCGCCGACGTGCCGAGGCCGGTCCAGCCCACCCAGGCCGGCAGGAGTCGGCCGCGCAGCAGCACAATGCTGATTGCGACGGACCAGACGATCACCAGGACCTGGCCGAGGTGCTCGCCGAGCAGCGCCCCGCCGAACTGGTGCTGCGCCGTCCATGCGGCCTCCGTCGCCGACCGGGCGGTGGCGTCGCCGCTGACCCAGGCGTGCGCCAGCGGCGGCACGACGAAGACCCAGCGCAGGAAGCCGGTCAGGGACAGCAGCACCGAGGCGGCGCCGATGGTCGTTGCCGCGCGCAACACCGGGTCGTCGCGGCGGCGCAGCGCCGCGGGCAGCAGGAGCAGCGGTACGGCGAGCAGCGCGTACGTCCACGCGGTGGCGAACCAGGTCCAGATCAGTGTGGTCCCGCCCGCGTCGGCGGCGGCGAGCACCACGGCGGCCGGCTCGCGCAGGATGTCCGGCCAGTTGAAGGTCGACGACAGCACGCTGGCCGCGGCGGCGAAGGTGAGCGAGGCGACGACGAAGAGCAGCCCGGTGATTCGGCGAAGATCCATGACAACCATCCCTGTACGGTGTGCAGAATTAGCGGCTGGGCTAATGCTGTACGCTGTGCAGAGACAATGTCAAGGTGGTGTGATGGCCGATACCGACCGGCGCAAACCCGGGCCGCGGCGGGCGCTGAGCGAGGACGCGATCCTGGAGGCCGCCCTCGCCCTGCTTGACGTCGGTGGCGCCGATGCGGCCTCGATCAGGCGCATCGCGGCGGCGGTCGGCGTCGCCCCGAACGCGGTCTACACCTACTTCCCGGACAAGGGAGCCGTCGTCCGGGCGCTGGTCGAGCGGCTGCTCGGCGAGGTCGACCATGCCGTGGTCGACCCGGGCCGGCCCTGGCAGGAACGCATCGAGGCGCTCGCCCTCGACCTGCGGCGCCGGCTGGTCGCCCACCCGGGCGCCGTGCCGCTGCTGCTCAGCGGGCCGATGGACGGGCCCGCCGCGCTGGCCCTGGGTGAGCTGCTGCTGGACGCGCTAGCCGAGGCCGGACTGGACGCCACGGCGGCGGCCCGGGCGTCGTACACCCTGATCGTCTATGTCCTCGGCGCGATCGCCCTGGAGGTTGCCGACGTGCCCCAGCCGGGTCCGCTCGCCCCGGAGGGCGAGCGGATCGCGGCCCGGCGGGCGGCCTTCGCGGCCGTGCCCGCCGAAGCGTTCCCCCGCACGGCCGCCGCCGCCGACGTGATGGCCACCTACATCGGTACCGAGCAATACCTGTGGGGCCTGCGCCGCACCCTCGCGGGTTTCGTCACGCCGATCTAAACTGGTTCGGGTGGCAAACTGGTATGAGTCGCATATCGACCGGGTGATCCGCGAGGCCCAGGAGCAGGGCGAGTTCGACGGGCTGCCGGGCGCGGGCAAACCGCTCAGCGACCACGGCCGCGAGTACGACGAGGACTGGTGGGTCAAGAACTGGCTGCGCCGCGAGGGCGCGACCGCCGGGGCCCTGCCGCCGACGCTTGCGCTGCGCCGTGAGGCCCAGGATCTGCGCGAGACCATCGACCGCCGCACCTCGGAGGCCGCCGTCCGGGAGTATGTGGCGAAGCTGAACGAGCAGCTTCGCCAGGCGCGGGTCGGCCTGCTGGACGGCCCGCCGGTGCTGCTACCGCCGGTGGACCCGGACGAGGCGGTACGCGGCTGGCGCGAACGCCGCGCCCGCCGTCGCGCCTCCTAAGGGCTCAGGGCTTGGGTGTGCTGGAGGGTCGAGATCAGCGCCAGGGTCGACTCCGCGCCCTGGTTGGCGTTCGGGCCCCCGAGGGTGAGGCCGTCGTACGCGCCGCCGGTTGCCGGGTCCCACATGGCCGCGCCGATGTCGTTGGCGCCGAGGAACCATCCGGCCGCCTGGTCCACGAGGCGCAGCCAGGCCTGGTCGCCCGTCGCGTCGGCGGCCGTGACGGCGGCGTCGGCGAGCGCCGCGACCTCGATCGGCTGCTGGTCGTGGCGCAGCCGGGCCGTTCCGCACTGCCAGCCGGCGACAGGCAGGACGGAGAGCCGGCCGTCGACGACCTGGATGTCGCTCAGCCAGGTGAGCATCCGCAGGCCGCGGTCGAGGAGCCGCTCGTCGTCGAGCAGGTCGCCGGCGGCGATGACAACTTCCGCCAGGGCCGCGTTGGCGTAGGTGAGGCGGTGCTGCGGCCATGGCCATTGGGGGTTGCTGTCCGGGACGCCGACGGCCGCGGCCGCATCGCCCAGCAGCGCCGCGGCGGCCTCGTCGTCCGGGTAGAGGCGTAGCACCTCGGCGGCGCCCAGGCCCGCGAAGGCCATCGCGTGCGGTGCCGGCGACCGGCAGCCCGCGCCCATCGCGAACGCGACCCGGGCCTCCTGCCGGATCCACGGTGCCGGGTTGCGGACCGCGGCGGTGCCCAGGCCCCACAGCGCCCGCCCCCACCAGTCGCCGAGGCTGGGCTGGTCGGTCCAGCGCCGGTCGTGGCTCAGCCGATTGTGGAACGCGCCGCTGGCGTCCTGGGCATGGGTCAGGAAGCCCAGGTAGCAGTCGGAAAGCCGCTGGATCGCGGCCGAGGGGTGCGCCTCCCGGCTCGTCACCAGCAGCCCGCGGGCGACGTCGTCGGTGCAGTAGCCGTGCTCGCGGCGCACGATCGCGTGCCGGGCGTGTTCGAACAGGCCGGTGTCGTCGCTCAGCCGGATCAGGTGCGCGAAGTCCGGCGCGGGCGCGATCCGTGCCGGAATGTCAGCCATCGGGGTCCCAGCCAGCGGGGCGGCAGGCACCGGCAGCACGGCGGTCGTGGTCATGCCGGTGCCGCTGCCGGCGTGGTGTGGAGGATCCTCGCGTGTTCCTGGACAAGCCGGCCGGCGAGCGCGTCGTAGCGCGCCGCCACTGCCGGCCAGCGGAGGTCTGCCGCGTAGGGGCGGGCGCGGCCGGCGAGGGAGGCGGCCAGGCCCGGCTTGGTCAGGACCCGCCGGATGGCCTTGGCCAGCGCCTTCGGGTCGCGGTGCGGAACGAGCATGCCCGGCCCGTCGGTGAGCAACTCGACCGCGTGCGGGAAGCAGGTGGCCACGACGGGGATCCCGGCGGCGACCGCCTCGATGAGCACACCGGAGGTGACCTGCTCGCGCGAGTCGTACGGCAGGACCACCACGTCGGCCGAGCGGATCAGCCGGCCCAGCGTGGCGGGATCCTGGAAACCGGCCTGGTAGGTCACCGAGTGGGCGACCCCCAGCTCGGCGCCGAGCCGGTGCAGGCTCGCCCGGTACGCCTCGCCGTCGCGCTCGACGACCTTGGGGTGGGTGCGCCCGGCGACGGTGTAGGTGGGTTGCGGGTCGAGGTCCTGCAACTGGGCCAGGGCCCGCAGCGCCCACTCCACGCCCTTGCCGGGGCCGAGCAGACCCCAGGTGAGCAGGTGCGGGCGGTCCGAACGACGGGCGGGTTCCCCCGAGTGGTCGGCGGCACCATGCGCGATGACGGAGACCTTGGCGGCCTCCACGGCGTACCCGATCAGCAGCCGGTCTCGGGCGGTGTCGGTCATCGTGACCACCGCGGAGGCCGTCGCCACGATCTGCTCCAGCAGGGACTTCTGCGAGGGGGTCGGGTGGCTCAGCACCGTGTGGAGCACCACGATGGCCGGCACGGTGAGCCGGCGCAGCAGGGGCAGCACGTCCTCGCCGTCCCGGCCCGGGTAGATGCCGTACTCGTGCTGCACCACGGCCACGTCGTACCCGTCGAGCACGTCGACGGCGTCGCGCCAGCCGCCCAGGTCGCTCGCGTGCCAGGTGTGCACCACGCCGGGCACCGGCCGCAGGTCGTCGCCCTTGGCGGTGACGCGGACGATCCCGCTCGACGTTCCGTCGCCGACCAGGTGGCCGGCGAGCGCCGAGTTGAAGGTGGCCAGTCCGCAGGCGGTCGGCGGGTGGGTGCTGAGGAATCCGTAACGGAGTGCCATGGGCCATGCTTTCCGGTCATCGGCCGGCGACGTGTGCGGCGTCGGTGGCCTCACACGGTTTGGGGGATACCGGGCCGCCAGCGTGTGTAGCAGGCGGAACGACTGGCTAGGCGATGGTCGCCGATGGTCCGGCACGCGGTGCGGCACGCACCTGATCGATGGCCGGAAGAAGATGACTGCGGCTCGGAGCCGGGACAGTACGGCCACCCTACTCTTGTCCGGAGCCGCCCAGCGAACTAGATCATCGGGGCGGGACGGCGGCTAGGCCCCGCCGAGGCGGGGTATGACCGGGCTGACCTGCACCGGGCTGACCGGCACCGGGCCGCCGGCGGCCCGGGTTACGGCTTCTCGACCACGCTCAGTGGATCGGCGGTCAGGGTGTCGCAGCGGACGAATGCCAGGTCGATCTTCACGTCCGTGAACCACAGCACAGGCAGTGTCAGCGGGGGCGGCGACTCGGGGGTGAATGTGACCGGGATGACGCCGAACAGGTTGCCCTTGAACTTGGGCGTGTAGAAACGCACGTTGCCTTCGGTGACCAGCTCGTCGCTTTCGATCAGCGTGGTGTGGTCGTTCGGCTCCGGGATGGTCAGTTTGAACGGCTTGTTCACCGCCTTGGTCATGCTGAACTTCAGGGCCTGCAGCGTGCCGTTCGCGGTGGGTAGGTCTACCACGCCGTCGTAGGTCGAGTCGTACATCGTGAGCGAGGCGGTCTCCAGCACGCCGCCGTTGAGCGACACCTGGGGGACATCGTCCGCGCTCGCCTCCTTGAAGACCCGCGCGCCCAGGCACGGGACGTCCGGCAGGCTCGGCGTCGGGGACGGTGACGCCGAACCTGCCGAGGTCCCGGGGGTGGGTGTGCCCGATTCTTCGGGCTTGCCGGACGGCGCTGTCGCGGGGGTCGACGGGTCAGCCGAAGCCGACGCCGAAGCCGAAGGGCTGGGCGACGCGCTGGCCGACGGGCTCGGGGTCGCTTCCTCCTCGTCGTCGCCGATGCCGAGCAGGTCGCCGACGCCGTCGACGAAGTCGTTCCAGCCGTCGACGAGCGGGTTGCCGGTCGTGTCGTCGGTCGCCGTCGGCGTGGGGGAGGCCGAGGGGGACGCGGACCGCTTGGCGCTGGCGCTGGCCTTGGGGGTCTTCTTCTTGGCCTTGGCGGAGGCCTTCGCCGACGACTGCCGCGCCGCCTCCTTCTTGGCGGCGGCGGCCGGGCGGGACGGGAGGCCCTCGGGGCACTCGGTCCCGGCGCGGGCCGGGGTGTTGCCGCCGACGATCAGGAGGGCGGCCGTCATGGCGAGGGGCACCAGCGTGATCACCAGCGTCTTGCGGTGGAAGCCGCCTGGCGACGGCGGCGGCTCCCCCTCCGGCTGGGGCTGCTGGGGCCGCAGCCCGTTGTCGTCGGGGCCGCCGGTGAAGCCCGGCACGATCATGGTGGCGGCCGGGTCGGGGTTCTTGACCTGCTGTATGTCGGGGCGGGCCGGGGACCAGGCGATGACCAGCGCGCCGCCGACGATGCCGATCAGCATGCCCAGGCCGAAGCCGCCGAGGTTGAGCCCGATCAGCGAGTAGACCGCGGTGAGCAGGCCGAGGATGCCGTAGAACAGGCGCTGTCCGGGCGTTACGCAGGTCAGCGTGCCGCACAGCACGAGCAGGAGCGGCAGCAGGTAGGAGAGGAATCCCTCCGGGCCGAAGTGGACCGCCAGATCGCCGAGGGTGAGGTTGGCGGTGAAGAAGAGTTCCACCCCGGCGATCACGAGCAGCAGGCCGCCCCAGAATGGCCTGCTGCGCCGCCAGCGGCGGAAGCCGCCGCCCGACGTGTGCGCTGTTGCCACCACGTACTTCCTCCCGAGAAACGGTGCTGGGCCCCCGCACGGTCGAGGCCCGCGGGCTGGTGCGCGCCGCGGGCCTCGGTCCTAGGTCAGAAACATTCTTCCGGGCCGTCGTCGCCGGTGCCCACGTTGAGCTTCAGGCTGAGCCCGGTCAGGGTGAAGGTGCCGGCCGTGGTGGAGACTGCGGTCTGCTTCAGCCCGGTGATCTCGATGTGCTCGGCCTCCTGGCCGAACGCGCCGGTCGCGCCGTTGGCGTCGGGGCCGCCCAGGCCCAGCGTCGAGGCGTCCTGGCCAATATTGATCTTGGTGAAGACGGCGTCGCCGCTCAGTTCGTTCATGCCGATCAGCAGGTTCGTCGCCTCGGCCGGGTGGTCCTTGTCGCGGCCGGCCCGGATGGTGAGGCTGATCGGCGAGCCCGGCGTCCGGACGGACTGGCACAGGTTGTAGAGCTTCGCCGAGGCGATGCCGGACATCGCGACCGGGATCTTGTCGCCGTTCTTCTTCTCGACGGCGTCGCCGTACTGGGAGAAGCCGGTGCCGTCGAGCGTGTCAGCCGAGATCTTGAACGACTGACCGGACACGGCGAAGGAGGCGGCGAACGCCCCGTTGGCCATGCCGAAGACCAGGGCGCCGGCGGCGGCGGTGGGTACTGCCACCGCTATGGCGAAGCGGCGCCAGTTGGTGCGGCCGTACGCCGGATCGCCTTGCGAATCCTGCACGGGTCCTCCTCGAAGAAACGGAACGGCTCCGGTCGACCGGTGGCATGAATGCCCGTCGATGGGGGCGGTCTTAATGTGCCGGAAATGCTGCCGCTACCCGCGGATCGGGACAAGTGCCGTTGCTACCGGCCGGTAACTGTTAGGAAACAAGATCGTTTACGATGTGTGACCGTGCGACCGATTCCAGCCGGAAATATGGGTTACTAACGGACACATCTATCGATCGATGGGGGTGTGATGGTCACCACATGTATGCGCCGCGGCTATGTTACGGAACAGTAACAACTTCCATGGGGGGTCACTTCAAGTCGGTGCAATACCTGCCGAATTAGGTCACGTGGTGTCCGTCAAGGCCCGGGTCAGCGCCGGCGTCATCGTGCTCGTGGTGCTGTTTCTCGCCGTGATCGTGACCCAACTGCTGGTCAGCGACCGGCTCCAGGCGAGCCACGCCCGGCACACGGAACGGCTGGTGGCGGCCCGCACCGCGCACACCGCCGTGCTGCAGCACCTGACCGACGCCGAGACCGGCGTGCGGGGCTTCCAGCTCACCGGCGAGAAGCTCTTCCTGGAGCCGTACGACCTGGGGCGCGTCGGTGCGTTCACCGCCTTCGACGAGGTCGCCGCCGCCACCACCGACGAGAACGTGCTGCGCCTGCTCGCGGTGGAGCGCGCGGCCGCGTCGCAGTGGCTCTACGCGTACGCGTACCCGATCGTCAATGCCGGCGTGGCCGACCCCGACCGTTCCTGGACCGCTCGCGGCAAGACGATGTTCGATCGGATCCGTGCCGCGAACGCGGCCGCCGACGCCGCCCTGCGCGCGGAGCAGCAGGCGATCGCCGCGGCCGACGGCCGCCAGTCCCGCTCCGCCCAGCTGCTCTTCGCGTTGCTGGCCACCGCCTTCCTGACCGTCATCCTGCTGCTCGCCTTGTCCGGCCGGCGCTTGCTGCTGGCGCCGCTGGAACACATGCGGGGGACGCTGCACCGGCTCGCCGCCGGCGAGTTGTCGGTCCGCGCGGTGCCGTCCGGGCCGGGGGAGATGCGTGCCGTCATCGGCAGCCTCAACCGGCTGGCCGCCGAGACCGAGCGGTTGCTGGCCGCGGACGGGGCCCGGATCACGCGCGGCGAGCTGCGCCAGTCGGTTGCCGGAATGCTGCGCGACGAGCCCGACCCGGTGGTCTCGGCCTGCCGTGTCGCCGCGCTCATCGGCCAGTCGCTCGGCGCCGACGCGGTGCACGGCCACGTGTCGATCGGCGCCGCCGATACGATCGCCGTCTGCTGGCCGCCGAGCGCGCCGACGCTGTCGCCGCGGACCGTCCAGGACGTGCTGGCCGGCGAGCCCGGCGTGGTCATGGTGGTGCCGCACCTGGAGGGCGCCCTGGCCGTGCCGATCGGCGGCGACTCGGACTGCCCGCCGGGCCTGCTGTACGTCGTCCGGCACGACCACCCCGAGTGGACCAAGGACGAGCGGCGCCTGCTCGCCGCCCTGGCCCGCGAGGTCGATCACGGCATGCGCCAGTTGCGCCTGCAGCACCGGCAGGCGCGGCTGATCCGCGAGCTGCGGGTGCTCGACGAGCGCAAGGACGCGTTCGTCGCGACCGTGACGCACGAGCTCCGCACGCCGCTGACCAGCATCCTCGGCTACACCGAGATGCTCGCCGACGGCGACGGCGGCGAGCTGTCCGCGCTGCAGCGGCGCGGCGTCACCGCGATCCTGCGCAACGCCCACCGCCTGCACGACACGATCGCCGACCTGCTGCTGCTCGACCGGGTCAACAGCACGATCGGTGACGCCGTACCCGTCGACCTGGCCGCCGTGGCCGCGACGCTGCACGCCGAGTTCGAGCCGGTCGCGCGGGGCCGCGAGGTCGCGCTCACCGGCGGCACGGAGCAGGTCTGGGTGGCCGGCGACGCCCGGCAGTTGGAGCGGGCGCTGCGCAACCTGCTGGACAACGCGATGAAGTTCACCGGTGCGGGCGGCACGGTCGACTATCGGGTCCACGCGAAGGGCGACGCGGCCGTGCTGACCGTGACGGACACCGGCATCGGCATCCCGGGCGCCGACCTGCCGGGACTGTTCACGCCGTTCCACCGGGCGGCGAACGCGATGGACCGGGCGGTGCAGGGCTCGGGCCTGGGCCTGGCCATCGTGCGGACCATCGTGACCGAGCACGGTGGCAGCGTGGCGGCCGAGTCGGAGCTGGGCCGGGGCAGCACATTGACCGTTACCCTGCCCGCGGTGCCACCGCCCTGATCCGCGTTCGGCCCTTCTGGGCGCACCGGCGGCGATCACGGGTGATACTGCCGGGAGGCCGTCGACGAGGGCCGGGAGGGAACCATGGCCGTGACGCACCCCGAACCCCATACGGAGAGGCCGGGCGCGGGCATCCGGCGTGCCGGCACCACCACCGGCGACCTCGTGTTCGACCTGCTCAGCACCCTGTACTACCAGCGCGGCACGACCCTGCAGTCGGCCAGCGCGCAGGACGCCTACCAGTCGCTGGCGCTGACCGTCCGGGATCGGCTGGTGGACCGGTACATCCGGACGGCCGCGGCACACTACGAGGCCAACCCCCGGTTCGTCTACTACCTGTCCGCCGAGTACATGCTCGGCAAGCAGTTGCGGCAGAACCTGCTCTACTCCGGCACCGAGAAGTGCGCCCGGGACTCGCTTACCAAGCTCGGGCTGTCGGCCGACGAGTTGGAGGCGCTCGACGTCGAGCCCGGCCTCGGCAACGGCGGCCTGGGCCGGCTCGCCGCCTGCCTGCTCGACGCCATGGCCACCCACGACATTCCGGCCGTGGGCTACGGCATCCGCTACGACTTCGGCATCTTCAAGCAGGCCTTCGAGGACGGCGACCAGGTCGAGCGGCCCGACGACTGGACGTTCTACGGCAACCCCTGGGAGTTCCCGGCGCCCGACGACCAGCAGACGGTCGGCTTCTACGGCCACACCGAGGCCCGCGACGGGCTGCGCAGCACCTGGATCCCGGGCGAGGTCGTGCAGGGCGAGCCCAGCCACATGCTCGTTCCCGGGTACGGCACCCGCACGGTCAACGTCATCCGGCTGTGGCGCGCCCGGGCCAGCCCCGAGTCCTTCGACCTCTCCCAGTTCGGCGCCGGCCGGTACGGCGAGGCGGTCGAGGAGATCGTGCACTCGGAGAACATCAGCAAGGTGCTCTACCCGGACGACAGCACCGAACTCGGCCGCGAACTGCGGCTCAAGCAGCAGCACTTCCTGGTGTCCTGCGCGCTGCGCGACATCGTCCGGCGGTACCGGCTGCGCAACACCGGCTGGGACGCGTTCGCCGACAAGGTGGTCATCCAGCTCAACGACACGCACCCGGTGATGGCGATCGCCGAGCTGATGCGGATGCTGGTCGACGAGGAAGGGCTGGGCTGGGACCGGGCCTGGTCGATCACCCGGCGCACGTTCGCGTACACCTGCCACACCCTGCTGCCCGAGGCCCTGGAGACCTGGCCGGTGGCGCTGGTGCGGCGGCTGCTGCCGCGGCACATGGAGATCATCTTTCTGATCAACCACCTGTTCCTGCAGGAGGTCGCCGCCCGCTACCCCGGCGACCAGGGCCGGCTGCGCGACCTGTCGATCATCCAGGAGGGCGCCGAGCAGCGGGTCCGGATGGCCCACCTCGCCGTGGTCGGCAGCTCCGCGGTCAACGGCGTCGCCGCGCTGCACTCCCAGCTGCTCACCGCCACCACCCTGCGCGGCTTCGCCGAGCTGTGGCCCGGCCGCTTCCACAACGTCACCAACGGCATCTCGCCGCGCCGGTTCATGCGCCTGGCCAACCCCCGGCTGTCCGAGTTGATCACCGAGCGGCTGGGCGGGGAGGCCTGGCTGACCGACCTGGACCGGCTGGCGGAGCTCGAACCGGCGGCGAACGACGCCGACTTCCGGGCCGCGTGGCACGCGGTGAAGCGGCTGAACCGGCACGACCTCGCCGCGTACGCCGCGGGCGTGACCGGGGTGCACCTCGACCCCGACGCGCTCTGCGACGTCATGATCAAGCGTTTCCACGAGTACAAGCGGCAGTTGTTGAAGGTCCTGCACGTGGTCACGCTGTACCACCGGATCAAGCGGGGCGAGACCGCGAACATCGTGCCCCGCTCGGTGGTCTTCGGCGGGAAGGCCGCGCCGAGTTACCACGCCGCCAAGCGGATCATGCGGCTGGCCAACACGGTCGCCGGCGTCGTCAACGCCGACCCGGAGGCCGCGCCGTACCTGCGGATGGTTTTCGTGCCCGACTACAACGTGTCCCGCGCCGAGCTGATCATCCCGGCCGCGGACCTGTCCGAGCAGATCTCACTGGCCGGCAAGGAGGCCTCCGGCACCAGCAACATGAAGCTGGCGCTCAACGGCGCGCTCACCATCGGCACGCTCGACGGCGCGAACGTGGAGATCCGCGACCGGGTCGGCGCGGACAACTTCTTCCTCTTCGGCCTGGACACGGCCGAGGTGGCCGCGCTCAAGCAGCAGGGGTACGTGCCCCGGGCGTACTACGAGCGCGATCAGGAGCTGCGGGAGGTGCTGGAGACGGTTGCCGGCTACGACCGGGAGATCGTGGATGACCTGCTCGGCCGCGACGAGTACCTGACGCTGGCCGACTACCGCGCCTACGTCGACTGCCAGGACCAGGTGGCCAAGGCGTGGCGCGACCAGGACGGCTGGACCCGCGCGTCGATCCTGAACACGGCCCGCAGCGGCTTCTTCTCCGCCGACCGCACGGTTCGCGACTACTGCCGCGAGATTTGGCGCGTGACGCCCGTACCGATCGTGGAGAGACGGCGCGAGGGCCCGTGACCGCCAGGCGGTCACGGGCCCCTGGAGCGGGCCGAGGTCAGCCCTTGACGCTGCCCGCGAGCAGGCCGCGGACGAAGTAACGCTGGAGCAGTAGGAAGATCGTGACGGGCACGATGATCGAGATGAAGGCGCCCGCGGAGAGCAGGTGCCAGGCCGTGCCGCGGGTGCCGCTGAGGTTGGCCAGCGCGACCGTGATCGGGGCGACGGCGTCACCGCCGCCCGCGAAGGTGAGCGCGACCAGCAGGTCGTTCCACACCCAGAGGAACTGGAAGATGCCGAACGCCGCCAGGGCCGGCCGCAGCAGCGGCAGGAGCACCCGGAAGAAGATCGACACGTGCCCGGCGCCGTCCACCCGGGCCGCCTCCAGCAGGGTGGCGGGGATCTCCCGCATGAAGTTGTGCAGCAGGTAGATCGCCAGCGGCAGGCCGAAGATCGCGTGCGACAGCCAGATCGTCCAGAACGTGTTCGCCAGCCCCGCGTCCACGTACAGGGTGAGCAGCGGGATCAGGGTGACCTGCAGCGGCACGATCTGCAGGGCGAAGATCGCCAGGAACAGGACGTTGCGGCCGGGGAACTTGATCCAGGCGAACGCGTACGCGGCCAGGCAGGCGAGACTCATCGGGATGATCACCGAGGGGATCGTGATCACCAGCGAGTTCACGAAGAACGCGCCGAGCCCGGCACCGTCCTCCGAGTCCAGCACGGCGCGGTAGTTGTCCATGGTCACCGTCGGGTCGGTGAAGAACGTCCACCAGCCCGTCGTCTTGATCGCCCGCTCGGGGCGGAACGACGACACCAGCAATCCGAACGTCGGCAGCGTCCAGAGCACCGCGATGATGACCGCCGCGAGGGAGGCCCACGGGGAGGTGAGCTTCTTCTTGGCGATGGAGGCAGCCGTCGGCTTCTCCGCGGTGGGCGCGGAGGTTGCGGTCGGCGGGGCCGTCGTGGTCATAGCGCCTCCGAGTGACGTATCTGCCGGATGTTGTAGACGACGATCGGGATGACCAACAGGAAGAGCAGCACCGCGAGCGCGGAGCCGAGGCCCTGGTTGTCGCTGCGGAAGCTCTGGCTGTAGAACTCGTTCGCGATGACGCTGGTGTTGAACTGGCCGCCGGTCATCGTGCGCACGATGTCGAAGACCTTCAGCGTGCCGATGCCGATGGTGGTCAGCACGACCACCACCGCCGGGCGGATGGCCGGCAGGGTGACGAAGCGGAACATGCCCCACGGCGTCACGCCGTCGAGCCGGGCGGCCTCGATGATGTCGCCCGGGATGGCCTTGATCGCCGCGGAGAGCACGGTCATGGCGAAGCCGGCCTGGATCCAGATCATGACCACGATCAGCAGGAACGTGTTCAGCGGCGAGTCGACCAGCCACTGCTGCGGGCTACCGCCCACCCAGACCAGCACCTGGTTGAGCAGGCCGATCTGCTTCACGTTGGGCTGGTCGGGCCGGAACTCGTAGACGAACTTCCAGATGATCGACGCGCCCACGAACGAGATCGCCATGGGCAGGAAGATCAGCGCCTTGGCGAACGACTCCATCCTGGCCTTGTCCACCAGAATGGCGTAGAGCAGGCCGACCCCGGTGGCCACGAAGGGCGTCACCACCACCCAGAACACGGTGTTGCGCAGCACCGTCAACTGGTCGGCGTCGGTGAAGATCGTCTTGTAGTTGTCGATGCCGATGAAGGCGTTGCCCGCGGCGTCGAACAGCGACTCGTAGATGGTGCGCAGGCCGGGGTAGAGCAGCCCGATGATGAGCATGAGCACCGTCGGGGCGAGATAAGAATAGGCAACGATGCGGTCACCGCGG
>Ga0307515_10015555_pt1 | contig 14003 bp, 9 predicted proteins | sample 17_EM_MG_FD_194513 | JGI IMG/M metagenome (GOLD analysis project Ga0307515, IMG submission 194513) | Populus trichocarpa ectomycorrhiza microbial communities from riparian zone in the Pacific Northwest, United States - 17_EM | ecosystem: Host-associated > Plants > Roots > Unclassified | place... | reverse complement strand
TATTAAAGCCGCTGCAATATAAAGGGCGTAAAAGGAACGTAACTCTAATATTATAAAGTATATTAAGATATACCTAAATAAACTATAGAGGGATTTTAGGGCGCCTTATAGGAGAATAAACCAATAACCATAAAGTAGGGAAGATATATTAGAGAAACAGGTAAAGAAAGCAAAAGAAGAACGGTGCCGCTTTAGGGCCCAGGCCTATATAGAGGAGAAAGGGAAACGTATAAGAGGCTAGCAAGGACAATAGTAAGAGAGAGAAAGGAGCTAAAGTAAAGTATAAAAGAACGCCGGGAAACTATTTACCATAATGTAATACTAGCTAGACCAACGCTAGAGAGGCGTATAGAAAGTTAAAGGTATAGAGGCTAACTAAGGTAAGAGGAACCTAAGCCGTAGTATAGTTAACGCTATAGGGGGTAAATACTTTAAGGCTCTAAGAAGGCCTAATAAAGGTAGAAAATATAATAGCAACACTCTTAAGAATAGGAATAATAGGACTAAAAGACTGGCTCTACTAGGTAGGTATCCTAATAAGTAGCCCAAGATATAAATATAGCTAGCTAAGATAGACACTAAAATATATAATACTATTATACCCCTTACGCACTAACTAAGAAGTAATACTCTTAGTAGCTAGTATAGAGAACTATAAGACACTACTCTTAATATAAAAAGGCCTTAAGGTGGTTACCTAGTAGCTTATTAGCTAAAATATATTAAACTAGTTCTAGGTTATAAAGGAAATAATAATAAAGGGCGGGGGGGTAAGTAATGGGCGCCCCCTAATAACTCTATAGTAGTAGAGTAAAGTATATAATACTAGCACATCCGTAGGCTTATTACGGCAGCAGTAGTTCCTAAGGAGGTTAAAAAAAATAAGGTAGTAGAAGCACTATAGGTGACTCGCAGGCGCCCCGTAGGCGCCTTATAGGCGAGTCCTAAAAGGTAGGGAGATAGATTACAGGGTTTTCTTAAGTTAAGTCTTTCTTAAGTTAAGTTTTCTCCCTATATATAAATAAGGAGTAGTCCGCGTGGGCCTAATAGGGATCTAAATCGGACGTTAAGCAATGAATTATTATTATTATATATTGGGCATATACCTAGCATATACAATCTATTAACTTATACTACCCTCTAAAGTATTCCCTTTATATTTTTTATAAGGTAGGCTGCGCTATAGTATCTACCTAAGTATATACTACGCATATGCTTAGTATATGCTTAGCATATACACTACTAATATATTATATATACTTACTAAACGCTATTTAACTACCTTAATATTTATTTTAATAGAATTTAAAGTATTTAATAAATAAAAGGTTGTATTCTAGGCATATGCGGGGTATATATAATAATAAAATTAGTAAACTAAGTTATTAAAATATCCTATATATAATATATAGCCTTAGCATATACAGAGTATATGCTTACTCTATATACTTTACCTATTCTATCTTTATATTAAAGAGATCTTACTCCCTATATACTACCCTCTAAAGTATTGCCTTTGTGTTATATATAAGTGGGCTATACTATACTAAGTATATATAGCATGTGCTAAGCATATGCTAAGAATATACGAAGCATATACTACGTATATGCTTAGCAAATACTACGTATATGCTCAGCAAATACTTACTAATAAGCTATTGCAATATGTTCTTATAGGTATATGTATATGCTTAGCATATGCATTATATATCCAGTGCATACGGTCGCTAAGGTAAATTGTGGCTACTAATGCGCGTTCTGTATGGGTAAAAGTTGAGTACCGCCGACCTTTTGCCGGCGCTCCATCGGTGACCACGCTCAACTTTCGGCGACCCCCATCGGCGACCACGTTCAACTTTCTCCGGACCACGCTCAGCTGTACCCCGGTAGAAGTTCATGCTGAGCTTCCTGCGTCATTCGGTTCCTGAGTGCAGATCTATTCAATTTAAGCATATTCTAGCGAATGGAAAAAGCCCTCGCTCACCCGATGCATCTCGACCGGGCCTGATCCCTACCCCCCGCAAACCTGCAGGAAGGCAAACTTCGTATTTCCATATTTTTGATGCCCCTGAGGCTGAGGCCTAGAATCTTCCTTTCAGGGCATGACCACTTATGAACCACTAGCGCAGATATGCCTGAAACTTTTCCAAAGCCGGAATTTTGGATGTCTTTCCACCACCCGCGAGCCACCTATGGCAAGGACTTCCTAGCCAGAAGCTGCCGACACGGTACAGGGTATGCCGCAGGCGTGCGTTGCAAACGACAAGGCTCACTCTATCGTATTCTCGTGGAGATGTTTGCCTTACGTTAAGGATAACATTTAGTCACAGAGTTGGTTACTCTCTTGGGTATAGAGTCGTTTCATTTTTCATTTATCGATATTCGTTCAATATATGGAATACCTCAGCCTCCGCCATCAAGCCTCTCTTTCGTTGTTGCCTAGAAAGCTTTACAGCTATGGCTTTTTGTAACACTGCTGTACCCATAGCCGAATGTGCAGCCTTCCTGGCGTCTTCATGTATAAAAGTGACGCCCTTGGTAGCTGCTTAAGGGCCATCAAACATTGTGTCGCCTTTCGTTTCCTAAAGCTTGGCCCTGAACCTCTCGTTTGTTGCAACGATGATATACGCTCGTTCTCTTGTAGCAGCATCTCTACTCTTATCAGTGTATGCCTCACCCAGTCCCGCCAATATCTATGAACGCGACAATACAGATGGATTTGTCGCCTTTCCAGTTCAAGCCATTGATAAGACATCGCAGCCTTCGTTTCGCAGGAGACAAGCTGCATCTCCCTTAACCAATGAATTCACGGGAACTTTTTATCAAATCACTCGTGCGTTTCCCTCTATTAGTTAACATAAGCCGAGTCTAACAACTCTTAGTTAGCATCGGAAGTAATTCTCAGAATGTATCTGTTCAACTTGATACTGGCTCCAGCGAACTTTGGGTCAATCCAGATTGTACTGCAGCACCTACCGTTGAACTTCAAAACTTCTGTGAATCCCAGTCGAGATATAACCCTGCCACCTCAACTTCTTCTAATAATCTCGGGGACACTTTCGAGCTTGCGTATGGCAAAGGCGAGGTTGATGGTGTTTATTACACCGACGACATCAAGGTTGGATCTAGCACAATTAAGGGCCAACAATTTGGTGTCGCTTCAGACTCCATCGATCTAAGTACAGGAATATTAGGAGTTGGGCTTCATACGCCTAAATTTAACTACCCTAGTTTTATCGAGAGCCTTGCTGCCCAAGGACAAACCAAGAGCGTGGCCTTCAGTCTTGATCTTCGCTCTGTGGATGAGGATTTTGGTATTCTAGCCTAAACCTCCTATAACATATGCTCCCGTTGTTAATAAGGCTTAGGATCGGTCATTTTTGGAGGCATTGACACCAAGAAATATAAATGCGACTTGGCGAAAAGCTCTATTATTCCTGCCTCCCAAGCTCCGGGTGATTATCCACGGTATAAAACTCGCTCCCCATTCTTTTCAGACCCCTACTAACACTTCAAAGTTATTGGATATACTTGACTGGTATTGGCCAAACCGTTCCCGGGCAATCATCCAAGTCCTATACACTTCCTAGTGGTAATTCCAAAGGACTCCCGGTTTTCCTTGACAGCGGCGGAACGCTTTCCTTGATCCCAGCCTCATTGTTCACAGCAATCGGCCAAGATTATCCTGGGGCAAGACTCGACTCAACAGGCACGCTATACGACGTGCCCTGCAATGCACCTTCCGGATCCATCGACTTCACTTTCGGCGGCAAGACCATCAGCGTAGCATATAGCGACTTCATCTGGAATACCGACGGCACCTGTTTCCTAGGCATCAAACCCGAACCGAGTGGCGAGTATGTCCTAGGAGACTCGTTCCTCCGCGCCGCCTACGTGGTCTACGACGTCGACAACCAAAATCTCTGGCTTGACCAAGCCGACGAGTGCGGTTCCAACGTCATTGCGATTGGCAAGGGCCCAGACGCCGTACCTCAGGTCAAAGGTTGTGGGTGCGGCTCTTCGTCCACAAGCTCCTCCGTCTCAAAGAGCGTTTCTACGAGCTCGGAGGGCCCGGCTACCGTCACGAGCACACCCGGGACTACACCCGTGACTACGCCTAGGGTAACACCTACCAATGTTATCCCAAGCGTCCCGTCGGTTCCTGTGGCAACGTTTGGAAATGGTACGGCCACTATGACGCGACCCACTGGAAGCGGATCGTTCACGCCAACTGTGGCGCCCTTCTTAGGCGCAGCCTCTGGGTTCACAGTTAGTGCCATTTCGGTGCTTTCTCCTTTCTTCGCGGCACTCTTCATGTTGTAGACATGTTAGATCGCACGCCTGGGCAAGGCATAAATTTTTGTTTGGCTTGCTCCGCTCAATGCGCCAACTCAGGCTTGAGATATTTTTATGTGAAAGGTGTGATGTTAATGTAAGGGAAAACTTTTATACGGAAACTTTTGGGACATCTATACCCACCCGAAAAGATATATAATGCGAAGATATTGCGAGTGAACACTTAATGTAGTACTAAGCGTCGTTGATTAATTTATCTAAGGGCTTAGTTATTCGTTAAACTTCGTTATGCTAAGAATACACTATACAATTGGAAAATCATATAAGAGGGACTATATCATCCTTTACTAAGCCTGGCTTTCTCCTAAAAGCCAGTTGGAGTTAGTAATACTTAGTATAGTATTATAAACTTTCCCTAAATTTCCTCTTTTTGTTTAGCCTATAGTAGCTATTTAACCCTTAGTAACCTATACTACTTAAATTTAATTGCTCTTTATCATTATCATTTAGTATATATATAGAGATGGAAAAGGTAAACCTGTAGGAGATGGGGAAAATGCTGCTTACTACCGAAACCTTTCTAGCCTGCTAAGACTAAAGACAAGTAATCTAATTGTGGCCATGAAACTTAAAGTAATATCTTACAATAGCCATCCTATAAATTTTCTAAATTACCTCTAATATGCTTCATTTAGTCGTTACTGCCCTAAATCCTTTTCATTAAACTCCGCCCACATCTTAAAACTCTTGCTGCGCAGTCAAAATCCCGCCTACAATCAGTACCACGCCTGTATATATCATTAATCCCACAAACCCTTGGCCAGGCCCTCCTTGATCTCTGATAGCACCCTCAATCGGTAGTCTAGTAAGAGCCCCAAGTGCGACAGCGAGACAGAAACCTCCGAGCTTCACGCCGATTTCCTCCGCCTTACCCTTAGCGAGTTCAACCACACATGGTGGACCTAGGCTGACAAAGCCACCGCTCGCGAAGCCAAAAAGAAGCGCAAAGATAATGATACCGGCAGCCGATGGATGATAATCCAGCAGAAGCCAGAAGGCGAGGACGAGCACACCCGATAATGTCGAAACGAAATACATCATATCGAATTGCCCTAGACGGTCCGAAAGAAATCCTGGGACGATACGGCCGATCATGGATCCCGCATTGGCAATAGCTACGGTGTATTGGGCGAGCTGGAGAGGGACACCGGCATGCACGGCTATCCGTGGAAGATAATTCAGTTGTGCGAATAGGCCCACATAACAAAGAAACAACCGAGTACGAATGCAATCCAGGGCCAGCTTTTGAATGCATGGGGGCCTGCACTCTCTTTCTTCTGCTAGCCTTTTGGTTCGGAAGATGTGCTGACTAACATGTTTGCGATGATGAGTAGAATGCTTTCCATGAGTGCGATCCAGCGGACAGTGGTAGGGAAACCGTTTGAGGAAATTAGGCGAGGGACCATGAACGGGTAGACTCCTCCTAAGCTGCTGCCGGCGGCGACAATTCCAGTTGCAAGCCCTCGTTTCGATGAGAACCACTGCGTAGCTAATAATAGGGCTGGTAGAGAAATGCCAGAGCTTGCGATCCCAAAAGCAGTGCCTTGTGCGAGCATGATTTGCCAATACTTTGCACAGAGACTGTGCATGCAGACAACGAAAATGACAAGGACCAAGAAGGGAATGCTGATACGTCGTGCACCGTAGACGCCTATAAGCTGACCGGCTATTGGACCAAACACAAATAATAGGAAGACATGGAGGGCTGTGGCCTAGGCCAATGACGGTGAAGAACGATCTTTAAGAGGAACTTCTTGATAGTGGTATTGGAAAACCCCACAACTGGTGATTATTAACGAGATCTGAGTCTCCTAAGTACACTTATTGGGCGGCTTACGCATTGATATATCCAAATGAGCAGAATTGGAGCAAAACGCGCTGACTACAAATGCTCAAGCCTTGAATCCCCCATTGGGAGGCTCGAATGTCACACCGTGCTTTTCGATAAGCGAATGATGCCGCTCCTGATCAGTCACATCCCTTGTTCTAGCATTTAAGTCAAAGCTTAATTGAATATTCTAATCTTGTTTCCAGCTCGCGGCGTCCGATGCAGATATACTATGGATTGACATTCATTCACAGATGATTCTTCAAAGTGGCCCCATGATCGTAGTGCGGATTAATTCGAGACTCGATGCTCCGGGTGAGGATGATGATAGTTAGTACGAAAGACAACGTATCACCTTATATAGCCTCCTTGACTCAATTGTTATTTGTCCGTGCAACCGAGTGTACTCGGAAATCGATGTTCGGAGAAGACTTCGAAATCCGAATATCCGACTCCTTCATCCGGTAGTCAGTGCACGTGCTAGCCTCCTGAAAATGTTTTTAGCTGGGAAATCCGGATATGGTCTAAAACTGTCGGCTTTCTCAAAGATTTATAGAAATCAGGTAATGAGATTATGTTTGCATTTGCTCTGGCTTTACGTGGACAACGGCCAATATGCTTGCAGCGCGCATTTATACCATTCGTATGGATCATTTCTTATTGCGCGGGGTCATTTTCATCGCTAAGGTTTTGCTGCCCTGGCTTCACAGGCAAAAATTAAGTCACACAGTGTACTCGACAGGATCAAGGTCGACGGGATCACCCCAGAATCCCTTTAGATTTGTTAGTGTAAGACCTGGAGGAAGCTCTCGGCGCAGACATACCCAGTTAAAGTCCATAGAAACATCTTGCATATCCATTCCCGCAATACTATTTAAATTCATCTGCCCAAAATCGACCTGCCCAAATGGGTCTGAAATGTCAATAGGTGACTGGGCGGGATACAAAGGTGGCTCGTCGACATAAAGCGAAGGACCCAAGTCGATCGTAGGTAATTCCGAAGGTAGCTCCATTGACTTGTTCAGCGGGCAGTTTAATTCTTCATTGGTGGACATCGGATTAGAGAGTGGATATGTACAACTCGGTCGGCTCAATTGAGAAGCAAGATGGTCTGATATGACTTTGTCAATCATGCTTTTTACAACTAGCCAAGCTTTGCTTGAAACATTCTCTTTGAGTCTTCTTGAGGTTTGAAGGGCACGCAGTGCTCGTAGTCGGTCAGGCGTCTCGAAATCTGGGTTGCGTAGTTCTGAGAGAACATGCATTATTGCTTGGAACGCTGCATGGCTTCCTATGTGCCATCGGAAGCGTTCCGCGTCCGCGTCTGCGGTCGCGCCATTAATGGTGTCGATGAGATTTACAGATTTTTCAAAGATCCTAGTATATGGCGAGTTAGCAAAGTTTACCAATGAGAATTTTGCGCATGAAGTGAACTGTCAAAGTGCTCGGAATGTTCGGAAGGGCGCCGAAGAATATTTGAGCTATTCTATACTTCGGAAGGCTTTTGGTTTGACTGACATTTTCCTGATATCCGTTGAAAAGACCGCTTCACGATAGGCACGAGGAATCCTCAACCAGAATAGGACCCAGCATCTCCATTTAAGAAGATCAGCGAGACTCAGACATAGTCTTTGTAAAGGGATCTCTAGATTACAATGTCGCAGATACTTGTGCCGGTTTTCTTCGAGCATTTCTTCGACTATGAGCTGCATTTCTTTGTATATTGATTGAAGTTCCTGAACCGGGTTGGGAGCGGATGTGCCTCGAAGCCCGGAACCTAATATTCTACGCTCAAGTCGATACGTACTTTGGACTATTCTTCTTAAGCAGCGCATGCCGTTGAAGCGAACAAGCTGGAATGTCATATCGGTGAATTTAGCATCGTCGCAAATGTCTGTCGCCGGGCTGGCACCCTCTACAAGATCTTCATCGTTTACATTCCGTGGCATCAACGTTGTGAAATCGTCATCAGCAACCGTGGGCTCTTGGCCTTTGCATTCAGCGGCACGAAATTCGAGGTTACAGATCTGGTGCCATAGCCGTCGGCGAAGCTCAATCGTCACGACGTCCATTGACCCAACCGGGAATAGAGACGGATCCCGATGTAAGCCTTGATTTAACGCGATCCTTATGGCAAGTCCAAGAAGCGTCCACGCTTTGCCCATGTCGTCCTCTCTTGTTATGCATGTCTAAAAAGTTAGCACGCCCTGAAATACCCAGATTTTCCCTAAAGCGTTACAATTACTTACAAGCCACAATAGAAAACCTTGTAGCACTTCTAGACTAGAGCTCGTCAAGAAATTGTCTCTTGCAAGGCTTACTTCAAGACCTTGCTGATATTTTTCTAGAAGCACATCTTTCTTCGCATTAAAAATTTCTTTTACGGTCGAAGATTTCAAGCTGTTAACTGCAGAAAAGAAAATCGCAAAGGCTATGGGATTTGCCTCACGAACATGAGAGTCAAAATGGCGTAACAAAGTTGGCCGGTGGACAATTCTTATCAGTGGATCAACGTTAGAAAAGAAAATATTAAGAAGCGAGTCGCAGTGCCCATGTGATTCAGGTAGGAACGATGATAGACTGATTCCACGCGTCCCACTTCCAAGCGCAAACAAGGTTCCCAAGGCATGGGTAGCCGGCCGGTGTAACTTTTCCGCAGAATCTTGTTCAGAACGATCGCCAAGCAACGCTTTAATATCTTGAATCTGGGAGCAACGTTACTAATATGATCTACACTACTACCACTTGCGCCGAAGCTAAATCGAGTATCAAATCTAATTTTTCATGGTGAACCGTCTGTTTAGAAGGATCTAGAAGAAATAGCCGGTGCCTAGATAGCATACTAGACATAAAACTCGTAGGTGGGGAAAGAATCTGCAAAGAAAAGGGGGAGTAACTCGGATAATTCAATCAGTGTTGCTCACCTCGTCAGCCAAGAGAGCCCAGTGCAGAGACGAAACGAATTGAGACTGCCCATCTTCAAGGAGTAATGTGCCATCATGACCGTCAGAGGAGATGCCGGCGCCAAGGCTGCTGCCACTACCCGAAGAAGGTGTCAGTTCTGATTCGTATTCATGACCGCCTTGTCGGTCAGTTAGAGCATCAGTGGATGGCCGGTTTTCAGGCTTTTGTGCTCCAACAGCCCGTTCCAGTAGCGTTTCAAGTCTGTCAAGTCGAGATTGGACATCGATGTTGCGAGAGGGCTTTGTGGCTCCAGGCGGTGAGGTTTTCGTCACTCTGCTGGATAATAGAGGAGATGACTGATGGGTTGAGTTCTGATCACTGGCATATATACAGACATGGTTACCGCGCAGACAGGCTCCGCAAGCTGGATGGCCATGATCACACCGAACCTTTCGACGCCGACAAGTAAGGCATGAGGCGATTGTTCTTTGGCGGCCAGTGGATTGCTGTTTTCCCGACGGGATCGGGCTAAGCACAGGAGATGCGAAGTGTCCAAGTTCTGCCATGGAAACAAGGAGGCCACAAGTTACCTAAGATAGCCTTCTATAGATTTGCGCAACGGGGGCACAAATGACGTTTTGCAGAGGTTGATGGGAAAAGTGTGCCGGGCGATTCCTAGTGGTTCTAAAGACAAAGATGTGCCTTAGCAAAAAGCTTGGCGGTCGGATCACGGAGCCGAGAGCCTTGTAAATCGCGATGACATCAAAGAGGCGTCAAGACCAACAAAAACAACAACCTACCAGCCGTTATCCCTTACAACTCGCCCTTCCTACCACGTCACTACGCGGCCGAACGCGGCATTCCTACCAATTTGTTCGGCCTCGACTTTTCACCATCTGGGCTTTCCCAAATGGGATCAATTGGCCACCTTGCGCAATCCGACATCTTACACCAATGCCGTCTCTGCGAGAGGATTGCTAAGCGGCTGACGGCTGACCTAATATCAAATAATCCTGCACCATGCGAGTCTTAACCCTGGCAAAAAGTACTCACAGCTAGTAGGATTGGTAGACATGAAATAACAGGGATATCGTTGTTATTGTAGACCAATCCGCACGTTGATTCCGTATTTATTTGATAGCCTTCATGACTTTGCTGTTTTCTTTTAGATATACTTTGACTTATCTGATATTTAATTGGAGATATACGATTACTCCTCAACTGTACAAATGGCCCCACCTGCAGAATGGAACCTCACGCACGCACAGTCAAGGGATCGAAAGCCTTCTGGATCACTATCAACACTGGCGCCAGCCCAGCTTAAAAGCTAGAGGAGTCCAAATCGAAAGTCTTCCGGTTGACCCTCCCGCAAAGAACGATCCATTTTCCGCCGTTGTTACTGCTTTGGCGACCAGATTGCGAATCGCCATGCCTGGATGATAGTCGTTGAACCACAAACAAGTCTTACCGTCCGAATTATAGCATAATGCGTTTGAAGCACCGTAGGTAGTTGGGTTCTGAATTGCAAGATTGAGTGGCGCTTGGGTATCTACGATGATGGCTTTCATTCCCGAATTTGCTGAAGCAAACGAAGAAACTCTGCTAAATAGCATGCTGTTGAACTTACTGATCACAACAGCCTCGCCTTATTGGGAAGATGTGGATTGCGCAGGCATCATGGGGGTCTTGTCGGTCACTGACGGTACTCAAATTAGTATTCAGAGCGCCGCAGTTGGGACTCAACGTGCCATGGCTAGGGGACCTATGCAAAACATTCAAGAACACAAAATTTCTTGCTTCTACGTTAAACAATATCCGCACCTGGGAGAAATAGCTATCCATTATTTCCCCCAGAGATGTTGTTTCTCCAGAATTCCACCACCAATTTCCGACATCATTGACTCCTATCAGGATGCCAGAAAGTGAATCTGTCGCCGCCCATGGAGCATACGAAGGCTTGCTTGCGACATTATCACTAAACTGCTTTACCAGGTCGATCAAACTCAACACTGTTGATTCGCGTGGAGCCACAAGAGTGGCGTTCACCGTCGCACCCCTATACGTAAAGTTGTAAGCATATGTAAGGGTCGCGTTGTAATTTTCAATCAAATATCCTATCCAGTTTGGCCCACCAGATGTTGTCCAACCTGGGTATGTCGGATTTCCCAATGGGTTCGAAGAGGACGGTTTTGTGGAAGTAATGTCAAAGCCTGTTTGAGAGTACGAATCTCTACTTTGATACGAAATAGGAGCCAGTAGCACATTAATTGACTCATTGAAGTAAACTTATAATGTAAAAGGGTAATTTTGGGCGTTGGCGAAGCCCAGCGTTAGAAAGCCTGCCGTAATAAAAACGTTCTTAGCCATGATTCCTGGTTACAGTTTGAATAATCGGTGGATTTTCAGCCAGGAGTTGATTTGAACTAGCGACAGTCCACCAAATAGGGTCACATTGGATGCTTTTGAAAGCAAAGAGCTTCTTCTCCTCTCCTAACTACTGACGTATCTATGTTCATTTCGATTGCTACTTTCATTAGCAGGAATTATTATTTAAAAAACCCTTCTCTGTAATAATTTCTCCTTAATTATATTAGAGCCTACATTCACGCGGAAAAAGGGATACAGTAAAAACTCTCTATTACGATATTTAATTACAACGATATACTTTGTATTACGATCTACGTCTCTTAATCAACCCTTTTTTTGCTGTATTTCACGATAAATAAAGTCGAATTATATATTAAATTTGAGCTTTATTACTATAATATTGAGTTATGATTAATTGATTAAATCTACAGCTTTATTTTGCCAAGACTTAATTGAATCAAGAGCCTCTAGTTAGCTCGGTAAAAGGAGCACCTTTTGTAACCAGAAGAAATTTTATAGAGGTCGCCAACTAAAGTTCTTGTACCTTCCTAATTATATATTTCGTTAGATCACTGACTAAGCTGGCAGAAAATATATAAGAAGCTCTATGAGGAAGAATCTAGGAGCTCGATCGCTCGAGAAAATATCTACAAGGTGGCCTATCACGTGCACGCCGCCGAGCTCCAAGAGACTCCCCGAGTACTCCCCCCCACCAACATATTTTATTACTGAAGGCTTAAAACTCGCATTTAAAGCTTCAGATAAGAGGTCGTATAGAGACGATTGATTGATTAACCAACAAGCTAGTTAGTTTTCAGGTTGCGCGACCGTAGGTTCCTGCATTATTGCGGGCGAGAATACGCTTGCCGCACAACCCGTACTGCTAACCAGTTTTTACTGCAGCTTCCTCCCCGAGTCAGCTAAATATGTAAGTGTTGCGGGACTGCCCGCCTCGCTTATCGATGTGGCCGAAGATCCTTCGGACCGGCGTTATGGATAAAGTATATTGCTACCCGAACTTTATTAGGATTTCCGGGTCGAAGGGCCGATATTAAGCTCCGGTCTAGTCTGGGGCTAACCGCCGAGATTGAGCGGGTTCATCGATGTATAAAGCCCGACTATGAACCCGCAGCTATGAAATAAGGCGACCTGTTTGTGTGTGCGTGAACCAATATTCCAGGGATATCCGGAATATATTCCCACTGGCCACCTACGTTCCTGCCCTCTACGTGCCCCCTTACTTTCCCCACTTCCATAACATACCCCTCTTGGGTTCTGTAAGATATATGGGCTCCTTGCCGTCTTTCCCTCCAACGTGGAATCAAGTGGATTTGAAGAGCGCGATATGGACACGGGACGCCAATGTCAGCAATGGCTCGGCCGCGGACTTGAAGAGAGGCAAAAGGCACTGGCGCTTGGATTAGCTGAGAATCAGAGTTTTCGTATTAGGGTTATTACGTTAAAACCAAAACTAGACGTATTTTGATTCCAAATTTCTCTTTCTGGAGAATGTGACCTTTTATGCATGTGGGTAGTTATCACGTACGAATTGGTCTTGGCCAATCGCAACCTCGCTTACGTGGCGGTAGTCACTAAAAACTAGGGACGTTTGAGCGCGTTTCACTCACCTGGAGATACTGTGGGATAGCAACACGAAGCGGCCTGCGCGACATCGTGCTTCATAGCTATTTTGAGTGCATCTGATTACTCAACACTAAACCCACTCAATGGAACACACTTAAGTCCGGGCTATGTCCGCCGTCGCCCCGTCATCTCCACGGACGAGTGACGCATAAGCTAGCACCCAGTGATCTACAGGCGGCTGATTTAACAAGAGAATATACTTTGCAATAATGCAGCTATCCAAAACCTCGCCAGCGAGTTATTTATTACTTGCCCCTCCTAGACATATTGAGAGATTGCGCAACTACAATTCACAATTCAGCGCAACATTGCTCCACGAAGAGTGACTCAGCTGCGGGGGAATGCAAAGGCAGATGGCAATATTCGGAATTACCAGAAATTTAAGTTGGCTCCGAGACTTGGATGCGTCAGCTTACGTCCACGGGCCAATCTTCTAGGCTGAATTTGTTAGTTAAAGCAGCCTCTCCTAAACTTGGCGTATATAATCGATTCTTATTGGGTAAGCCGCATAACAAGCTGCCAACGTTCACAGCCATGGGGTGGAGGTGATAGTGCACAGCTTATCCTAAGAGGGTTAGTACAGGCTTCGCGGTTCCGCCCTCTCTAAGGCGGTAAGCGATCATCGAGCGTCAGCATCAAGCATAATGCTGTGCTGTATTGCTCAATGGTATGTAGCACAGTATAAAAGCAAGGCGGATATCCCTCTGTTGCAGGAGTAGGCCTTGCCATACCATTATCAACGCAAAACGAACACTATTCTATTCATTGAATTGATTATTCAACATGACCACCAACGGCACCAACTCCTTCGTGCAGACTAAGCTCTTCATCAACAACGAGGTATTTACCCCTCCTTACACACCCATTGGCTCTTTATCACATGTTACCTAGAACTGACAAACAT
>Ga0307515_10015554_pt1 | contig 14003 bp, 14 predicted proteins | sample 17_EM_MG_FD_194513 | JGI IMG/M metagenome (GOLD analysis project Ga0307515, IMG submission 194513) | Populus trichocarpa ectomycorrhiza microbial communities from riparian zone in the Pacific Northwest, United States - 17_EM | ecosystem: Host-associated > Plants > Roots > Unclassified | place... | reverse complement strand
TTATCTCTGGCTGGCAATTCAAATTCATATGGGTCTTATTGGAGTTCCTCCTGAGAGGTACTGGATGAAGGATGGAGTTTACCTTCCCAAGGATGGATTACCACCAGCAGCCTACCTTGGCAAGACTTGCTTTCAGGAGATCTGCCACTTCTTCCATGTGTCTCCATACAATTCATTAACTGAAACTCCTGAAGGCTTGCCTTGTTGGCTCTCATCAATAGCCTCATAATCTATCGAGATCTCCCAGCAAACAAAGAGCGCACTGTGGAGCACTTTGACTTCCGTCTCTCCAATGTGCATGACCTTCTGCAAGCTGGAAGTCCATCAACAATGAAAAGTTCCTCCCGCATTCTGGCTTCACAAAAAATCACTCGGTCAGCTGCCGCCACACAATCTGCCTTGCCCCCACTGCCTACCAGGCTAGTTACCAATCACACCCCCCTTCCCCTCTGCCGAAAGGTACCAGGAATGCATTCCCCACTTTGGATGGAGAGTAGAGTAGATTGTTTCCTTTGCAGATGGAGAAGAAGTCAGGGTGGTAGTGGAGAAGGCATGAAAACCAGCATAAAGTGTGAGGACTGCAATGAGGCTTTGTGTTTCACACCCAAACAAAATTGTTTTTATCAATTTCACCATATGTAGAGTACTTTTATTTATTCTGGGGGCATTTGGCTGGATTGTGGTTGTGTGATGTGTATTTTAAAAGTGGGCCCATCTGTGGGCCTAAACCCGGTTACCGGCAAAGGGATAGTGAGGATGGATAAGATGAAAGTGATCCTGGGGGCAATATCCACCTAGGATCACCGGTAGCCAGAGAACTGTGCACCCAGATTAATGCTTTGCCGAAGGAAAATTGCTCTGCCCCAGTAGCTACTTCGTTTCCGTGAAGGGTGTATAGGGCCAAACAAGTTCCGAACCTAGCGACCCGTGAAAAACTTCTTAATATACGAAGCGCGGGAAAAAAGATATCAAAAGCCAGACAATTGTGAAGACCGTTTTTGCCTCAATGATACAATTCACGGTATTCGCTGGCTTGCGATTCATGTCGAAGTCGGTAGTCGCTAATTATTATGGTGCGGCTCTGCGAGCCGTTGCTCGACGGTTAAAACGAACCCAAGCGATCATCACACAGCTTTGGATACATGAATGTATCAAAAACATCTGCCATGAAGACATAACCGGTTTGTATTATGGGATATTTACTGCAGTCCGCAGTGTATTCGGGACGACGATAGAGTAAGCACCATAAAATTGATTAGATTGGAATGTTTAATGGTTATGTGAACATGGTTAGCGAGAGTGATGAGTTCGACTGTAAGTATTTGTGTCCTGCGATTAGTCCTGGTGAGTATGATAGCAAAAGAGAAGAGCAGAGAACCTGGATTTAATGGGAATAGGTAGGGAGTCGAAAATTTGAACGCCGGTATGTATATCCGTTTGGCTAGATCAGAAGACGGATGACATGCACAGCCTACAGGAAGGTAGTCAAGGATAGAATTGGGATGCCGAGTGAGTTCGGAAGTGGGTTTATGGAGAATGTGGGTTCAATTGGAAGTTTGCTGATTATTCTCTTCTTCCCGTGTTCTCCACATTCTGTGTACCGGCCTTGTACAAATGCTGTCGGCACATGTTTATACCGCTCTATAACCTATCGCAGGTGAGCCCACAATATTGCCGCACCTCCAGTCTTCCTATGCCATCTTACATTTTCTTCCTGCGCTTCAATTTTCATTCCTTACTATCACATAGCATCCTCGTGTCTATACGGCTATTAGATAAGTCATTGCCTTGATACAATATTCGAATCCACAGCGCCCAAATACGGTGCGTTATGAAAGAACGTGCGAGAATCACCGACATTTCACTAAGCCATAGAAATCCAAGCCTGACCAACACTATTGCACCCATCTTGAAGAAACATCAGTGAGAGCTCAGAGCGGTGAATTTCTTAGTCCTGCAAATGATTCCGCAAACGGAGAAACCGGGCAAAAGTCCCTCTTTTTGACAATAAGATTGATTAGGTCTCGATAATGCTGGGTCGGCAGCAATTGTCCCAGCCTCGGGAGACGTATCGGTGTGTAGTGCCATAAGAAGAGTTTGACTCATAGAGTGTTCAATGTTCCGGTAGTCTCACTAGTTGAGACGCTATCTCCTCCGCGTTATATTACCTCCAGCCTTTCCTAGGCCTACCGTGAGAATTGTTACTGTCCGTAATAATCCGATGTCGCCCGAAGGCTCTTCTGCGGTTATCCCTTACACGCTCGGTTGTTTCAGATTAGTTACATTATTCTAATGGTAAACGAGAGCAGCACTAACTGGCCAAGTCAGATGACTGTAGCAAAGCTTAACAGTCTCATTGGTCACTTAACTGATCGACAAGTGAGATTGTCTAAATCAACTATTGCAACCAATCTGAAAAATTAAGCATATAGGGAATAAAAAAACCCCCAGATATTTTCAGAATGATCCATCATCTTTCGGCCATCAGAAACTGCGACCCCAGAACCACTGCCACCCGCGGCTGTGCACACGCCACGGGACTACTGAATTAGTTTTATTGGCGGTTCCGTGACTACGGCGATCAATTCCAAAAAGGGCCAGGAACTGAGGAAATTTAGTTTTATCTAATAGTTATACACTTGGTTTGTCTGCTCGAACCATTCTCATTGGTCGGGTGAACTTGCCATGTGGCGCGTGTGGCAGTGGCAGATACAGTGGCGAGTACAGTGGCGGATATCCACATGTTGACTCAGGATTTATCCTGAAGACCTACAAGTTTTCAGAACGTCATCGAAGCCGCTAGAAAGGATTGGAGAGTGCTCGCTAATGCACTGAGTCATTTGTGTAGACTCATTCACAAATTTTCACTCGCCACCCGCCATTCGCCACTGCTGGCACCACTCTACCATCTCCAGCGAACTTCAAATTTCTTAGGTATATAAAAGCATAGATTCTACCATTAGATAGTTCTGTAGACAATCACTTTTGTATAATAGATAATTCAATCTCTCTGTACTCGATCACTCTCAACAATACAACAGACACAGTGGCAGATATACAGTGGAGGATATACAGTAGCAAATATATATACAGTGGTAGATACACAGTACCGGATCAAGATACACATTCACAGGGGCAGATGCACAGGGGCGGATACACAGCGGTAGATATACAACGGCAAAAACAATGGCAGATATACAACACAGCAGACACAGTGGCAGATACACCATGGCAGATATATATACAGTGACAGATATACAGCCAGATATACAGTACCAGGTCAGGATACATATTCACAGCGGCAGATATACAGAAGTAGTTCAAGATACACAGCACGATATACATGGCGGCAGATACACAGCAGCGGATACACAGTGGTGGATGAACAGCAGCAGATACAGTAGTGGATATACAACACAGTAGACACAGTGGCGGATACACAGTGGCGGATACACAATGGCGGATACACAGCGTCAGATAAACAGCGGCAGATACACAGCGGCAGATATACAGCAGCACCAAATCAAGATACACAGTGGTGGATACACAGCAGAAGTCTAGGTGATCTGCCTGATATCGTAACAAGTCCACCATGCTCAACGTTTCGAATCCTTGGGGCGGCAAAGCCGCCACCGATCCTAGTAAGGTATATAAGTGTTTTCATGTTCACAGTATATCAATCGCTCGGATGGTCAAGTGGTATGATTCTCGCTTAGGGTCACTCCCTTAGTCATAATTGCGAGAGTCCCAGGTTCAAATCCTGGTTCGAGCCTTTTGTTCCAGTTGCAGACAGATACCTGACACTCTATAGCTCACGAGAAACCATTTATTGGTTTCACATTGTGATGCTCTCAGATACTATCTTCAGTCTCGGTTAGGACACTTCGGCAAATCCCTTTCCAGTTATGGGGGGAACTTTCTCGTTCTGCCAAGTATGCGCTACGCTTAGTTCCTCAAGAGCGAACATCTCGACTAGCAATTGGTGACAGTCCTCACTCGCGGTTGACTAATGCATATCGCAGGTCCAAAGTTCGTTCCCTGCAGAATGACTAGTAAAAATACATACGAGACTGTACGGGTAGGTAAGCATACTTCGAGGAATCCTTTCGCTTTCGACAAAGCTAGCTCGGGAGAGGCACTTTTAAGAAACGTTAAATTGGTATTCCGTTGCCGACCATACGTTATGCATAGAATCTATCACTTTCCAATTTGGCATTGGGGGATCTCTGCCCTGAGTTCCCGGAAGCGAGTGAGAGAAGTGTTCCGCACAGGACGAGACGAGGCAAGATTTCGGCAGAGTCCCGGGACGTCTCGCCGTAGATTGCCTCACAACCCCGGGACCTGGAACAATGTCCCGGCGCTAGGCAGGGATATCCCATCTATATGTTTTAGATATAGGTACGTAGTTTATAATGCTGTTTCTTGCCTAACCATTGCCTAGTTCTCATCAACTAACTCTTTTATTCTGACAGTTCCAATACCACATGTCCGAAGCTCCTGAGAAACATTCGAGATCGGGTGTTATGAAAATACGGAGGACTGACCTTGGTTAGTTGCTCTTGGCTGCAAACTGGTCATGAGCTACCACTCACGAAGTCCCGAGTTGTCCCGAGACCTCTCTAAAAATGCCCGGGGACAACCCGTCCCTGGTAGCTGAAGTCCCGTTGGTCCTGGAATGCCCTTGTCCGGTGCTGAGCATTAAATTAGGGCACCTAACGCTGCTGCATTTCATACTACCGATATTGTAATATACGGCAACGTGTACCAATGATACCTCTTCCACAACGTCTAAGTGTAATCAAGAGGAGGAACTATTGGGAATTGAAGGCCTTCAAATAGACACCTCCGGCTATGTGCTGCCATTTTTGAGCGAAGGTGAAGCTGCTCACCTGCGCAGCTACCAACTTTACCCTCTCGCTGGATCGTTTTACCGTATTATCCTCCTGCTTTCCCGCTATTTCCCGCTGTGCTGTCATTGTTCAAAGGCAATTCTCCGATCCTTTGTCTCTCTTGCTTCCATATTCCAGCCATAGGTCCTAGAATATGTACCTCTATTTGCACGGCTGTAAATACACGATGTTCGTCTTACTTATAGTGAACAGATAGAAAAGAGTAAATACATACTTAGTCCCGGTAGACACCCCAAAAATTTGATTGTGCGGTCTGACAAGATGCCAATATCATAGGGTTGATACACTTCGCCAGTGCGACAGTGGCTTCGTGATCAAACTGTCACTGTATGATAATGTAGATCCCTTGGCCACGACTGCCCTAGACAGTAACCGCGACGTTCGAAATTAACCTTGGTGCCAACGTAGCGAGGGGGGCAAAATCTTTTTTAGACATTCAGCAGTGGTTTGTTGAAGCCAACTTTGTCTCGTGCGCAGCCGCATGCAAGCTCGTACCTCGCTTCGCAGAGCTGGCGCATGAGCCACCCGGCGGCAGCCTGTTAAGGTGTAAGTGCCAAAACCTCGCGACAGCGCACTGGTGCAACCCAGACAAAAATAAGTTCGTCCCTAGCGACAAAAAAAATAGAGAAAGTGATAGAGAGGGTAGTTAGGTAATTAATTTAACTGTTAGGAGGTCTCTCAAAAGTGTAGTTGGTGATGAGTACTGGAGTGCCTGGCAGTGTACCGGTAGGTCTGTTGCTATCTATGCCTAAAAGAGTTATATGGCAAGTGGCCACCCCTGCAACCCTAACCACTCTACAACCTCACAGAAGATTTTCCCCGCTGCTGGCAACTCCACACCCCCGCTATCAACTACTACAACAACAACCAACCATTACCATGCCCCCTAAAGAGTCAACCTTTAATTGGGTCAATCAAACCCAAGATGATATGGCTAAAGGCAAAAAACCTCAACGCATTTTTGCAAGCTCAAGCCACCAAATTAATGCTGAGTCTCATAGAAAGATGAGAGCACTACAAGCTGGTGAGTACTTGTGACATTTTATTGAGTGCATACAGCTGGTGCGAAATAGGTAGCAAGAGTATTGTGATGCCGTCTGCAATTGTTCCGCTTGCCAAAGGTCCCAAAGGGTTAGCACTTGCTTCAAAGTTTGGGAATGTGCTTCAACCAGTCACATATCAACCACTCATTTTTCTACCCTCTCAATACGCGATGGATAACTTTGGGGAGTTCCTTGAAGCGGTTGGGTGGGCTGGCGTGAAGTTCGGGGCTATACAGTTACGATTTGCCCAGACTGAAGAGGATGGCTCATGGTGGAAGAGAACAAAGTCAGGATCCATTAGCAAGGCCCATACGCAATTTTTTGAAACCAGATTACAGACCCTGCAGCCCAGTGGTCTTCCAACAAGCCAGGCCTTCCAGCTCGTCTGGCATGCTAAAGCTAGGAGAGATAAAAGAGCTGCATTTGAGAACTGGGCAGAAGCCTTAAAAGATAAGAAAGAGTGGCAATAAACAGCAGTGGATTCGTGGGAGCTCTGGGCAACAGAACTTGAAGGCAAGTGCCAAAGGAATAAACCTTATGGTGTGGATGCGTCAGGTGGGTCTACTGAACACTGTACAGCTGATTCAATCCACGTATGGCTAACTGTCATATAGCTGCGCATTTTGAGCGTCTGAGATCTCCATTGAATGTCTTCCAAGGCAGCTTCAATATTCTCAATCTCACGACAGAGAAGATTGATGGCCTGCACTTTCCATATGTCTATGGAGGCACCCAGGGCACCGTATTCTGCTGGCACATTGAAGATTACCATTTGTATAGTGCCACCTATCAAATCGATGGAGCTGCTAAGGTTTGGTATGCTGTTCCCCTGTTGTATATTAAAAACTTCTTTCATCACCAGAGGGGTAAGATTACCCTTCAGCGAGATACGTACTTGTCTAAATACCAAGAATAGAGCTGCTGCAAGTCGAATCTACAGAAACCATGCCAGTCACCTGTCCTCAATTCCTACGGCATCAAGCTTATATCAATTCTGAACAAGGTCTACCTTTGGATCAGGAGGGTTGGGCTCAAGCTCAGTATAGATGCTACAAGTTTATGCAACAGAAAGGGGACATGATAATCACCTTTCCTGGTGTATATCATTTGGGTATCAATACTGGCTGGAATCTCAATGAGGCGGTGAACTTTGGTACTCGGAATTGGTTGGAAGAGGCCAAGAGATATGAGCTGTGCACTAGTTTGAAGTCTGACGGAACTGAGGATAGTGCTATCGAGCTTGACATAGCTGAGATTGAATTGGGACTGTGGTTGAATCAGAGTCATGGTTACCTTGATAACTGATATAAGATCGCAGAATTATAACTGTTATGACTGTTCACACATTCTCTAAGATACATTCACTACTGGTACATTACGGAAAAATGCCCTGCCAGCCCCAAATCTCAAGCATATCAAGCTGCGTGTCATCAGCCTTTCACCTGGCGGGAATTTTTGATATAAATCCCCCGTCAGGAGCCGGCCGGGCCCGGCCCGGGCCCCAATGCTGAAAGCACTGCCCTGAAGTTGAAGTCAAGTCCGAAGAAATATTGATCCGTAATGCAATGAGCCGGCCAGCCGCAAAACGGCAGCTGGAACTGGATCTGGATGCCACAAATTCAAATTGGTACTGTTGAGCTGCAGCGTCATCACGATGCAAAAAATAGTAGTCATTGGACCTCTATATCCACTGTTTACTATAAAACAAGTGCTACCTTCCGTCCCGAAATTGCCTTCTTCTTCTCTGTTTTATATCCACTGCCCATTCAATATATTCAAGCCAAGTAACATCAAACGAAATCAACATTGAATACACTACCCCAAATGTCATCGTCCAAGGCAGGGAGACCCGGTACTGGTGTCGAATAATTCCAGGATATCAATTACGAATTATGCATTCTTCAGGAACACTCTGCAGCACAGGTCATGATGTATCTACAGGACGAGCATGACTTCATGATCAGCAAGCGCACCTTCAACAGAGCTATCGTGGAATGGGAGTTTACAAAGTGTGCAAAATTTCTTGATACTCCTTAGCTGCGTGCTCGGATCTCCATGTGTTATCATCTTCTCGCCCTAGAAGACTCCAAGATAATCCACGTGTTGCAAGACGAAGGTATGTTTGAAGTGGGTACCCATGACATTGCGCTGATATGGATTCTGTAAGGTTTTCAAGTCATCAAGTACAACGTACAGGAACTACGACAACGCATGGGACTACTGCAACATGTCAGGGGCACCGATGCATTGCTTGACGCTAATGCAAACCTCAGGACAGCAATCACTGCAGAGCTTGTTTCGGGAATGCCTGCCGAGTATGGCTGGGAATACATCTGGCGGCATCTATCCATTTGTGGAATTCCTGTCGCTGGGGATAGAATGTTTGCCATCATGAAGGAACTTGATCCGGAAGCTGTTGCTGCTACAAAGCTCGCGTTCAAAGCTGGCCGTGATAGGGTTCGAAAGTACCTTGTGCCTTGACCAGATAATGTGTGGTCCGTCGATGGTCTTCTCAAGTTCCGGGACTACGGAATTGGAATTTACGCCTGCATTGATGGGTATTCCCGGTATATTACATCAATTGATGTTGGTCTTTCGGTCACCTGCGCATTTAGTATCCTGAAGCAGTATCTTGATGTGCTCTCCGGGAATGAAAATATCAGACCAACTATAATTCGAACAGATCGCGGTACAGAGACCATGCTTATGGCAAATGCCCAGTGGCAGCTTGAACAAGCCGACAACGCAGAGGCACTGTTTGGTTCCACATTGAGATACGGTACATCAGAATCCAATAGCCATATCGAGGGGTGGTGGAATGAGTTGACAAAAGGCCAAACGAGGCAATGTCAGGTATGTATACACAATTAAGGAACATCACCCCCGAGTGGAATGCCTAGCAAATGTACCCCAAGACATGGTTCCGTATACTACGTAATGATGGTCATTATGATAACCCATCCGAGACCGATCTCATAACCATGGCCGTCATATATCTTCCAATCATACGGGAGCAGGTCGAGCATTGTGCACACCTATGGAATATACATTCAATTAGGAAGCAACGCAACCGGCCTTATCTAATTGATGGAAAACCTGTACGAAACTATTTCCACGCACAACATCAGAATCCGGAGGTGTAGTGTTAGCAACGGCTCCGGGTAACCCGCCAGCGGTCCGGGTTTGGACCGCAAAAACGGGTCGGTTCGGTTCCAGAACCGTCCAACAACCCGACCCGCTGACTCTTGGTGGGCCAAACCCGGACCCGTAACCGTCAACCTGCGGGTTTCGCCGGGTTTGGCTAGACCCGTCGGTTCCAATCTCCGGTTCTGCGTTTCGGGTTTCATATTTATGGTCGCATTCAGATATGCTACTGTTAATCGTAAAATATTGACATTGGTACGTCACGGTTCATTTTCGACATATTAGTCGCCTTGATGTGCAAAACGAACATACTCACGCGCCCAACCACTTCCTGAAAATGAGCGTCAACAGAGCATCAACACAGCGTCAACGAGATTTGGTCTTGCAATCTGTTTTGCCTAAAAAGGCGGCCAATAATTCCTTTATGACTGAATACAACATATCGGAGGTGTGATTTCCCAGGACGCATGACCAAAAGTCGTTGACTCTCATTTTCATGATGGGGCAGGGAGGGTATTGCAATCGGTTTTGCCTATAAAGGCGGCCAAAAATACCTCTACGACTGACTACAACCCATCGGAGGTGTGATATCCCAGGACGCATGACCCAAGATCGTTGACGCTCCGTTGACGCTCATTTTCATGATGGGGCAGGAAGGATATTGCAATCTGTTTTGCCTATAAAGACCGACAAAAATTCCTCTATGACTGACTACAACCTATCGGAGGTGTGATTTCCCAGGACGCATGAACAAAAATCGTTGACGCTCTGTTGACGCTCATTTTGCCATGGCTGTATCCACAATATGCAATCATTTAATTTGGCACACTCCATCATTCACATTGTTTTGGCTGCCTTTCTGGCGGTTTTATTAACTTTCTTCTTGATCACTATGTTGTTCTTTAATAATACATAGATATATTTAATAATAATCTCCAAAATCCCGTGTCTTTCGGTCACTGCTCGTCATCAGTTGCAGGATCGCTCAATCCGCTGCTCTTGTCTTCAAAATGATTGTGAGCTGCATTACCACACCAGAGATAGTGTACTGAACTTCATCAGTCAGCATATCTGGATCAAAATTGGTATCGTGCTCGGTTTCCTCATCATCGAAAAATTCCGCACCCGGAAGAGCTGTATGCGGATACATATATCCGGCGGGCAAATTTACTATTTGAGAAGGTTGAACTTCAGAAGTGTTAGCCGTTGGGGCGGGTGGCGTGCCAGACAGTGGCGCAGTCAGCTATGGAGTCGGCTCTCTGCGTCGGTCGGGTGGAGGTGTACCTGTTCCTTGGCGTCTCCAGCGTGTCTGCGGATTCTTTGCGGTACCATTTTGGCATGGAAGGCAGCCGGATGTTTGGTTTTGACGAAGCATTGCTGGGTGTCTTTGTATCGCAGCCTTTGCCTCTTTGTGCCCAGGAAACTCAACACCCCGCGTCTTCTCTTCTTGGACTTCGGCGCGTGGTTTCTTAATGAGATATTTCGTTTCCTCGATTGCGGCTCGCGAAAAGCCTTCTTTGGCCATTTTGGCCATATTCAAGGCCAGGCGCATATAGGACTGTTCCAGTTGTACCCAACCTCCTTGCCTTGCCATAGTTGCTGCCATGTTGAAAACCTACAAGACATTAGTTGCTGCATCTAACAATGAAATTTGGCTGTTACCTCTACCATATATGCTTCCGTAGCCTCCTCTAAGGTGATCAATGCCCGCTTCGTCCACTCACAGGGATGCTTAGCAGCAAATTCATCTGCGAAAATTCCAGAGCTGACAACATCATGATGTTCGATTTCGCGGACTGTGCGGAAAAATGCCTGTGTCGACCATGGAGGTTTCCCGATACGGGCAGCGATAAATTCATTATGTAGCTCTCTACGGACACCCGCTGTACGTTATACAGTCCATTGACCGCCCTTTGCCTCGATATGGATATACTCACATCCCACTGCATGCTGCATCGTATTTTTCCTGCTTCCAGTCTTGCGGACCATTTGCAAATGTGCATCCTGGGTCATATGTTTGGTGGCTGCATCGGCAGCGTCGCGGTGAACTGACTTGTGTCTACACTCTTGTTGTGTGCCAAGTATATCCGTATTTGATGTAGCGCCTGCCAATCGGCCGGTATTCGATCCGCTCTCACCTGGCGGAGGTGGTTGTGTATCCACGATGTGCTGGTGTGGAATAGGAGAGGAAGATGATAACGAGAGGAAGTGGGAAGCCCTGAGGACTTTATAGTTAGTTTCTGGTCAGAATGGAATAAGTAGCAGCCAACATGATCGTTATGCTCAAGATGAATCCTGCTGAGTATGGCTGCAAGTTGCAGGGGATTCCCACCGCCCCGCAAGATGCAAAAAGTCGGTCTGATGTTGTTTGTTTGATAACAGGGATAAACTGCGTTGTACAACCGCCGGAATCGCCTAATCGCTATATACTAACAGTATGTTGTTCGAGGGATAGGACGTCTGCTGATGTTTGTCTCAAATAATCCCCGGGATATTGCATGAAAATGACGCTAACAATCATGTCATGTTGTACGGTTAGCGTCACTATTCCTGATTCATTGACAGTCAAAAGGGAGATTTTGCTTTGTTCAAGATGAGTAAATGTACCAACCTTGACATAAAAGATGCAGCTTGCCTCCATATTGTCCATAACTTGCAACATCCAACATCTCGCCCAACAACAAATTCCACGCAATCTACAATGGTGAATGCTCCGAAAAGGAACATTTCGCCACTTCAGGCTGGCAGATACGGCAAATCGACAAAGCGGCCAACCCAACGACGTCATCATGCGAATGAAGGCAAGAGCGGCTTGGAAGCAGAGAGAGTCCGAGCCCTGGGGGCATTGCACAGCTTGAGATCCGAAAAGAAGCTTGCGGAGGAAAAACGACGACAAACGCACCCTCTTAAGCAATGAAGAGAAACAGAAATGGATTGAGGATTATGTTGAGAGAGAGACCGCTGGGGCAAGAAAGCGAGTTGATGACGCAGAGGCAGCGGTTCAACAAGAGCAGGACGATATGACGCATGCTGAAATCGCGGGATTGACACCCAGAGAGCCCGAAAAGACTTTTGAGGAGATGATGGCTGCTATCGGAGACAGTCTGAGTGATCTTGCAAGTTCCGACGATGGGGATGATGGGGAAGATGAGGATGTAGAGACAGAGCTGGGCAAGCTGAGCGAATATGACGAACCCGGCTGGATGATAGGCACAATCTCCAAAACGGTACAGGAGCGCACAGAGAGCTTCCGGCAGAAGCAGATGAAGCTTGACGAATCGAAACAACTGGGATGGGAGGATGCAGCCGACTACTTCCGTGAATGAGATACGAATTACAGCACAGCCGAATTAAGGGTTCCGGTAGTTGTTCAACCTCAAACAGATGATGACGCTTCTGCACCTACACCAACAACATTTGGAGAGCTTATGGAGAGGCTTGACATTGTACCTGGAATATCGCAAATGCCGCAAGGGACTTCTCGACCAGGAAGTAGTCATATGCGGCTAGGTTCTGTGAAACCGCATTCGAACACAACCATATCCGGTCTTGAGCCCGCCGCAGAGCCCGATACGTTACTTTTGCTGAACGCGAAGCCTGTTGAACCAGTAAGCTTTTACCCCTGCTTATAGCCTCCAGCTAATCACCATATAGATTTCGGATTCAGACGAAGACATGGTGATGGCTCCTGCGTCATCGGAGGAATAGATAGGCAAAGTGTCATTATTGACGTCATCTGTTGGTGAAAAGCAATTTGTTTACCACTTTTGCTACGTGTCCGCTCATTCTTGGTTTCAGTGACCAAATTGTGAGACGTTATAATTTGTCTGTGCTTGTGCAAGGGTCGAACGCACCATGCGAAAGTTCTAGAATCCAAATCAGGCGACAGAACGGTTGACACGTTCGATTTGCATCAGCATGTGACTGTTAAGCGACCAAGTAAAAGCAATATTAGTCACGAAATATACTAACAAAATTTAAGTGAGTGATGTCATACGTGTCATAGAAAGAGCGGTCAGTGCTCAATACGAATCAGTCTGAACGACGTCCGTCATTCCGCATCCATCGATGTATCCAACTGCATTACTCTCCGCACAGACCTCGTGCACATGGTTGAGATATTTGAAATTGCTTATGGTACGTCATGAAAATCGAGGAGAAGGAGCTGGATAAGGGAAGGTGAGGAAGTCGAGCTATATTTACCAAAAACTAGTGAAATGTTCCACATGCCGTAAATTGCCGGCCAAAAGCGCGGGAATGTGATACGGCCACGTCATTTCTCACTTAGATAGCGTGGATAGCACTGATCAGAAATTGAGAGGTAATAAAACTCCTGGATGCAAACGATAATACATGCAAATGCAATACTGGATGTCAATAATGTGTATATGAATCGTTGCGTACAAGTATTGGGTGCACAAAGGCTGTTTGAATGAGATTAAAGTGAGCATCAACAGAGTGTCAACGATTTACAGTCTTACACATTCGGCAATCAATTGGCGGGATTATCATATCATTCCAAAGTGAACGTAGTGGTCGGCGTAAAAGCGAAAAAGGCAAACTATATGCTCGTTGCCACATCCTAGAAATGAGCGTCAACGGAGCATCAATGGAGTGTCAACGATTTTTGGCATTTCATCATGGAAAATCCAGAGGGCTGCGCAATGTTATTCAACCATAATCGCACTATCGGCCGCCGTTCGAAACAAAACTTGTTCCGACAACATTGTTTCTATGTCCTACAAATGAGCGTCAACGGAGCATCAACGGCTTTTGGCCTTGCATCATAGACAATGCAAGGGCTGTGCGGCAAGCTTAATCCATAATCTCTCTATCGGCTGTCTTTCTAGTCAAAACGTGTTGCGACAACATTGCTTCTATGTCCTAAAAATGAGCGTCAACGGAG
>Ga0307515_10015553_pt1 | contig 14003 bp, 23 predicted proteins | sample 17_EM_MG_FD_194513 | JGI IMG/M metagenome (GOLD analysis project Ga0307515, IMG submission 194513) | Populus trichocarpa ectomycorrhiza microbial communities from riparian zone in the Pacific Northwest, United States - 17_EM | ecosystem: Host-associated > Plants > Roots > Unclassified | place... | reverse complement strand
TCGATGCGCGCTGGGAAGAGTGGGGCTCAAGTATCGCTGGCGGCAGCTCAATGTGCCGCGAGACTTCGACACCGATACCAGGCGCCTCATCTGCGCGTGCCAGTGAGATTGGATTCGGGAAGCAAGGTGGCCGTGGAAGGCAAAGGAACTTCGCCCGTGGAAGTGAAGATCGAAGCCTTCGACGAGCGCGTAAAGCCGCGCTCATACACAAGCTGAGGCAACGAGGGATGGCGAGGTAGCAAGCGACAGAAAGCCAGCTAACGTTTGACTTAAGCGGCCTGCCGTAGGCAGGTCCGCTTGAAGGAAGGGTTAGGTTGCTGCGTTGGTACTTGCAAGGCTTTGTACTTGACGTGTTGCGTGGACGGCAAGCATACGCTGGGTTTCAAGTGCCGGCGAGACTGGGCCAGCCGTAGCACGTGTGTCGCCGCCTCAGCGGCGACTTGTATGGACTGACTGCCTGGCGCAGCGCGGCGGCGCGAAGCGCCATCAATCGCCTGACTTCTAAGCGCGGCGGACTCTCCGATCACGATAGCCTTGAACGTCCCGGTGACATTCTTCTTAAGCACCACGATCTCACAGGCGATTGAAGACCGTGCCGTTCAATCACGTTTCGATGGCACTGCACGAGCGATCTCAGCAGCTACGGCCGCGGTGTGATTGAGGCTCGTAGAGAACTCAACGACTGCTTGCTTCGCGCCACCGTGTATTTGAGACTCGCCATTGTTTGGACCGGCGGGGAACAGCAACCTAACGTTTGACTTAAGCGGACCGCCGTAGGCGGGTCCGCTTGAAGGAAGGGTTAGGCGTCTTTCGGTTCATCGCAAGGGCGAAGTATCGCTGAGCAACTGTTCGGCCGATTGCTTTGTGGCCTTGTGTTTGCTGCGCCTTGGCGCAATTTCAATTCTTGTCGTGATTTCACCATCGGCGAAGAAACAACCTACGCCAGACTCAAAGTCAGCGCGAGGGTAGATAACTCTTGTTCCTCGGCGCACCTCTGCCCAAGCGGAAATCCAAGCGCCGCACCGGCTCTGAATGTTCATGTTGCCTGGAACAGGACCAAGTTCAACCGAATAGACCCCATCGCTCAACTTGCAAGTTCGTCGCACCGTCATCGTTGACTCAATATTGTGTTCATCTCGCATTCGGATGAGTGTCCAAGGATCCCACTGATGCTCTGTCTTGGCCTCTAGCATCGATTGGCCAGCTCCATTGGCGGCGGCATCGTATGTAAGGACAAGTAGATCCGACTCGCGGTTGCATTGATATCCGACAAGTTTGAAGAAGGCATCAGCATGCGCGGACGCGACTAAGAAGTACAGAAGCAGTGCTATGGCTGGTCGCATGAGACGCCTAACGTTTGACTTAAGCGGCATGCCGTAGGCATGTCCGCTTGAAGGAAGGGTTAGCCGTCACTGCGCGGTCGCATTTCTCTGCCGGTCGGATCGAAGTCAAGAACAGACTCGTGAAGGCCTGAGATTTGCCTTCCGATCGGTCTCCCGTCCTCGCCAATCTGGAACAAGCCCCAGGACAAGTCTTCGATGGAGTCCGGCAGGTATGTTGGCCCATCGATGAGATAGCCGATGCTGAACAATGTCTGAGCCTGCAGGCAGCGTGCCAACTCGTTCAAGTCACGGTCAGATATGCCGCTCGCCCGACAACGGTCAAGCACTTGACCTAAGCCGGCGTAAGGCTCAGTTGGATTTGCCCGCGCTCTCGCTACTTGCTTGTCGATCCACTTGGTGTCGCCCTCGGTAGGAATGCTCTCCCAGGCGCTCTTTAGAAACAAGAAGCGCATCAACTGCGGAATGCCTTCTGTAATCTGAGAGTGGGCCCATTGTTCTGGCGCTTTTGCGCCAAGCTCACGGAACAGTGAGACGAGGTCGCTTTCTGATGCAGGGATGGGCATGGCGGGATGCTCTTGTGACGGCTAACGTTTGACTTAAGCGGCTGGCCGCAGGCCAGTCCGCTTGAAGGAAGGGTTAGGCGTTTCGGACGCGGGTTGCCCTACTTTGTGCATTTGGGTTCGGTCCAAGAATCACCGTTCTTCCTACTGAAGTTCTCAAGCTGCGCAGGCAAACTGGGGTCTCTCTTTGAGATGCTCGCCATTGCTCCACTGTTCTTGTGCTCCTTGTACAAAGATGAGAGAACATACATCTGGGTGTCTATATCGATACGGATCTTGTCCAGAGCCTCTGTCGAGCAGCCCACCGACAAGTCTTTCTCAAGCTCACGCAACCGAACCACCTTGTTCAGGGCAAGATCAGCTTGTACCGAAGCCAAGATACCCGCGAAAAGTTCATTCGAGTAACTCTTGCCAACTTTGACGCCCAGGAGGTACGAGCCCACTGCAGCGGCAATAGCGAGAGTTGTGAAAGTTGCGTAGCGAGAGAAAGACTTCATTTGAACGCCTAACGTTTGACTTAAGCGGCTGGCCGAAGGCCAGTCCGCTTGAAGGAAGGGTTAGATGGCATTCTGGACTCGGCGCAGGAATGCCGCAACAACGCGGCCGGCTTCGCCTGGCACCGCCTGTAGCAAGCAATGGGGCGCCTCGATCTCGACCACTTGCGCCAGACGATTGAGGCTAGCGACTGAGGCAGATGCGCTTGGTGGAACCAGACGATCAAGCGAGGCGCGCAGGTACAGCAATGGCACACGGACTGTCGCTAACTTGGCCGAGGCATCAACCGAGAGCACCGCACGCAGTCGATTGCGAAGGACGGAGGGCGAGACCTGAGCCAGCGATTGCGCGAGCGCTGCCCGCAGCCCGGCGGTGGAGAACCGACCGAACAAGAGGTGAGCGCCGACGGAGACTGGTACTGCACTAATCGGGAGGAAGCCCAAAAGCTGACCGAAGACAGAGAGTGCCGGCCGAGGATTGCGGACGAATGTGCAGCAAAGAATGAGACCCTTCAACTGCGCTGACGCTGACGCGGCGAGAGAGATCGCAATGGGGCCCGAGAAGGATTCACCAAGAATGACGTAGGAGCCTTCTTTCGGAATCGCCTCACGGGCAATGGCCTCCAGCTCGGCATAGCCGAGCGGTGTCGAAGTAGGGTAGGTGACGACCTTGATTTCGAATTCGTCGGCGAGAGCGGAGATGAGCGGCTCGAACAGCTGGCCCGTGCCGTCCATGCCCGGAAGGAGAATCAACGCGACTCTTGCCATCTAACGTTTGACTTAAGCGGCGTGCCGAAGGCACGTCCGCTTGAAGGAAGGGTTGGGCGTCACGTTGAGGTGCTCCCTGCTATGCCAGTTGGGGTGACCGAATGCTTCAGTAGACGGCGCATTGCCGAGGCAACGAAAAAGCAATGATTCGGTTCGGTTTCGCCATCGCTTGCCCAGTACTGAATCGTCGAGAGATGGAGCATCTTGGCGCGGATGAGATCGGACTCGAGCGCTTGCCAGGCAGCCGAGGAGTCGGGTTTCTCAGCCTTGTCTTCCACGCATTGGATCAAGACTTCCATGAGCGAAAAGCGTTCTGCGTCCGTCAACTCGGGCAATTGGTACGCAGACAAGAACTCCTGGAACCTTGATTCATCGGCAACTTCCCACTCCCAATCCTGCATGTCGTCATGGTATGGAAGATTGAAGCGGCTTGCCAAAGAGATTCGTGCTTCAGCCGTAGGAAAGCGCATCGTTTCGTTGCTCATGACGCCCAACGTTTGACTTAAGCGGACCGCCGAAGGCGGGTCCGCTTGAAGGAGTGGTTAGGCCGCTGGCTCAGTGAGGAAACGCGCCGCATTTTGACCTGCTCTTGCCTTGAAACGTTCATGTGGTGCGGTGTGGCCGATAGTAACCGGGCTACGCGAGCGCGAAGCGTTTCGACTCTTCTAACTATTGAAGGTGCGCGAAGCGCGAGCCAAAGCCTGACTTTCTGCAGATCGGTGATCTCGTGATGGCGGAACAAGGCGCTCTTTGGCGATATACGCCGCGAAGCACGCCGATGCTAGAGAGAATTGGCTTGCATTGCTCTTGATTCGAGATTCTGCGCGCGATCTTCGCATTCTTGTATTTCCAGCGGCCTAACGTTTGACTTAAGCGGACCGCCGTAGGCGGGTCCGCTTGAAGGAAGGGTTAGGCGTCTTCACTCTCGGCTGAGTGACTGGTTGATTTCATCGGATATAGCCTGGCAAGCGTAGCGAATGTTGTTGAATATGCGCTCGAGATTGCCAAAGGTTTCATCGTTCGTGGAGCCGTAGGCCCAGAAGCTCAACATCAAATGGCGACCATAACCCGGATCGTCCGCGTCGCATTCAAACTGTCCGTCGGGTCGCCACGCGCCGGTAGAAAGCGAAGTATGCAAGGCGCGATTGAGTGTAAAGCCTACGACGCCTTCGGTTTCGGACATGGCGTCGTCGCGCTCTTCAAGCACTGTCTGTAGCCTTCCGCGTAGCCAATCCGTATGGGCGGGTGAGCAATTGAGGTCCAGCTTGCGGAATAGCAAACAAACGCGGCCGTGAACGCTCAGGGAAGCAGTCGAGTTACCGTCGCGGTGCGGACCGGGCGGCCGCAGCGCGCAGTCGGATGACTCAAGATGTGATTGATGTCCGTTCACCTCTGCCAGAAAGCGATAGAACGTTTGAACCGCTGACTGATCGGCGTACGGGAGGAAATCCTCCAGTGACTTTGGAATTTGCTCAGGGAATCGCCTGAAGTCAATGTGGCCCGCGTGTCCAGGCTCACCCGCTCTGTATGGATGAAGTCGAACCTCACGAAATGTCTTGTTCTCGTCGTAGTAAGTTCGCATGCTGAGACGCCTAACGTTTGACTTAAGCGGACCGCCGAAGGCGGGTCCGCTTGAAGGAAGGGTTAGGCCGCACTACTCCCACAGTGATTTGGGTGCCGGACGCCACTCTGAAAGGTAGAGCCGAAGCGTTGGATTGTCCCATTGACTACGATAGTTCTTAGGATCAGTGTAGGTCTCGAAGCCATGACGCCTACAGAGTGCCTCGCCTGCCGGCGAGGTGCATTCGACGTCCACGTAGTGTGCGCTCCGGCACCGCAGTACATCAACGGCTGCGAGTAGCAGTACCGAGCCAATCCCATGCCCTCGAAAAAGAGGTTGAACTTCGATGATCTGAACGTTGCCACCCTCGCTAAACATCTGAAACACTGCAAACCCGACAATGGACTCGCCACTGATAGCGCAGAGTCCATCGCCCTCTAGGAACAAACTCGAGATGACGTTTCTATTGCAGTAAAAGCCTTCACCCGTGAGTTCGTCTTCAGCCCGGAGCCAAGCGATGATTTCGTCGAGATGATCGGGTCTTGCTGGTTGAATGTTGACCACTGGAAGCCTTTACTGCGGCCTAACGTTTGACTTAAGCGGACCGCCGTAGGCGGGTCCGCTTGAAGGAAGGGTTAGGCCTCACCGCGAAACTCGCGACAAACGCCGAAGCGAACACCGGAAGACCCACGAAGGCAGCTAGAACAGCAGTGGTTGTAAGCATCGTTGGATCGAGTGTAGGTGAGCGGAAGAATACCGCGGCGGCCAGCCAAAATGGGATGGCAATGACGAGAGCAGCGATGATGATGTGCTTTCTTCGCAGCACCCATGCTAGGGGAACGACATAGAGCCAACTCAACACTACGAACCCGATTGCGAGCAATGGATACATGAATGCTTCTGCTCGAATTGCTGCGTCATCCATGAGCGCCGGGCGACTCAGGATTTCTCGGACGGTTGATTCCAACGCCGATTCAAAGGCTACGACGAGGAATCCGACGATCGGCGTTCCAAGAAGTGCCACGAACCACCGCGTGAGTAGATTCATGTGAGGCCTAACGTTTGACTTAAGCGGCGTGCCGAAGGCACGTCCGCTTGAAGGAAGGGTTAGGCCTCACGTGAGCATCGTGCGAAGAGACTCAAACTGCCAGCGCAAGAACCGGCCCAGGCCAACTACATCAGGAAAGATGGTGCTAGCGGTAATCTTCTTGTGATCGGCCAAAAACTTCAGAACCTTTGGCTTGCAGGCACTTTGAATGACGAAGCGGCGAAAGTACCAAGTATCCGGCTTCGTTTCATTCGCCTGAGTCGCAAGGTCATTCAGCAATTGAGCGTGGTCGTCAAATACATTGGCCGCTACAGTGTGATGGGCCAACTGCTGCTTCATTCGCGGCGTAAGACGCGGGTCAACTTCAGCCAGGAGGCGTTCAGATCTGCGTGCGAAAGTTGCTGGCTCCGAGCTGGAGCCGACGCGCGCTTCAATGGCCGCCAGTTCGTCTTGGCGACTTTGGTCATGCGAAACCAGAATTTGTCGGTCATAGAGCCAAAGCTCCGCGTCTGCTCCTGGATCGGTGCCGCACGCGAAGTACAAAGCGATCCAGAAGTCAGATGTCCAGTCCAGGAGCCGTGTGGGGACTTCGTAGTGCTGCATCACGCTGAGGCACTTGAGGTCTGCCCCGGGGCCGATGTCGGTCGGCTGGGGCATATCTGCGCTTCGGTCCGGGAGAATCGCGTAGTGCTTCCTAAAGTCATCGATTAGCTCACGCTCGATGAGTTCGGCTGCAGCATGCGCGCTGGACGACACGGCTCGCGAGAAGGAGGGCGCGAGGTTTTGGAATAGCTGAGGTTGCCCTCTGAACGCCCAGGTGCGTGGCTCAGCGGCAAATCTGCCAGACTGGAAGTGATCGTTCCAGTTCATCAGTTCGGAAACTGACGGGACCGTCGCTACGGTCAATGCGGTGATATCGAGCGCCATAGGAGTGTGATTGTGAGGCCTAACGTTTGACTTAAGCGGACCGCCGTAGGCGGGTCCGCTTGAAGGAATGGTTAGGCTTCGCTGGTGCCTGCATTCCCAAAGCGGCCTACGAGAGTGGGAAGAGCCATGAGTTCCTGCTTGGGAATGACAACTCTTTGCCTGAGAGACTTAACTTCGGATGTGATTCTGGCGGCCAGACCATTGATGAGATCCTTCTCTCGGATCACCGCTTCTGCTGCTCGGTTGTACAGGTCGTTGTCGATGGCACTCAGGCTGGCTTGTGGCTCGCCTTCTCCATGCGCATCAGGAGCCTTGAGGTTTCTGAGAAGATTCATCAGCTCTCGGATTTTGTCAAAGTCTCGCGCTCCCCCACCTGCTTTCAGGCTCTCTTGAGCGCGAGCGCTGTCTATTTCACCGTTCTCGAGAGCTTCTGATAGAGCGCCAGCAAACAGTATTTGAATTCGATGTTCTAGGTATTGAATGGTCTCTTCAAGAGTTCGAATCGGCTTTGCTAGGACGATTGTTGACCCAGCTTCGTGCCCGCCATGAAGGTCAGTCATCGTAAGAGATATCTCGCCGACCGCAAATCCTAGTGCCCGCGAGATGATGTAGTGACCAGCTTCGTGCTGCGCAACTCGCCGGATGACGGATCGATACTCTGATTGGAAGTTCATGTGAATTGCAAGAAAGAATGGCGAGGCCTAGCGTTCGACATGAGCGGCCCGCAACGGCATGGCACGCTTGGCCCAGAATGAAATGACGGCCAAGTGTGCCATGCCGTTGCGGGTCCGCTCGATGGAAGGGTTAGGCCGCAGTTTCGCCGCACAAGCAAACACCGTGCTATGACTCCTGGGCCCTGAGAAGATAGCGATAGAGAGGCGGAGCGACCCATGCCGAAGCCGGGCCGAAAACGATAACCGAGAAGGCGAGTGAGCCAAGAAGTGACTCGTAGTGGCTATACACGACAAGCAAGATGAGTACCTCCAAGACAAGGCATGCGGCAAGGGTGAGCAAGAACGGCGCAGAGAGCGCCCTCTCAAATAGTTGCTTCATGGGCATTGATCTTAGGCTGCAATTCGCGCGTACGCCAATCCGACCCGAGTGTGTGAGCCTCGATCTGGTTCGGAGGCGGCGAGTCGTATCGCAGCGCCATAGACAGGTTGCTCTCCGGTCCACATCGGACGTAACCAGAGGCCATGCTCTGCGGCCTAACGTTTGACTTAAGCGGCCTGCCGTAGGCAGGTCCGCTTGAAGGAAGGGTTAGGCGTCATTGGCAGGCAATACAATCAATCTCGATGTCGAACGAACCAGGCCAAGCGGCAACGCACACGAAGATTCGAGCGGGTGGACTTTGGGGAAAGTAGCGAGCGTAAACCGTGTTGACGGCTGCGAACTTCTCAACAGACGTGCAGTAGACATTGCACTTGAGAACGTTCTCCAAGCGCGAGCCCGCGGTCTCAAGGCATAGCTTCATCTGCTCCAGAACCAATTCTGTCTGTCGCTCGATGGAGGCCCCTTCGATAACCTTTCCCGTTTCGGGATCGAAGGGTGGAAAGCCTGAGACATAAATCGTGTCGCCGTTCCTTGTGACAGCGGAGGTGGGTGCCTTCCAGTTCTCCAAATAGGTCGAAAGAGGCTCTACGCGGATAACTTCTCTGGGCATTCAATTCTCTTTGAGATTCATGTCGCCGAAATCGGTGACGCGGTGTGCATGCTACGTCAACTTCGCGACGCTTTTGACGCCTAACGTTTGACTTAAGCGGCCTGCCGAAGGCAGGTCCGCTTGAAGGAAGGGTTAGGCGTCTGTTGACGGTGAGCTGAATTCTTGGAGCAGCCCACGCCAACTACCCGACTTGAGTTCTGATTCTCTGTAGTTGCCATTCGTGTACCCGTTGATGGTGGCACGCCAAAACGCCTGCGCAGGAAGGTTCAAGGACATCTGGCCTACCTGCCACTGACCTGGCAGCGACTCGAACAGCCGTGTAGCGGCCGCGCGGCCAAGACCTTTCCGGCGGTACTTCTTAAGTATGAAGTACTGTTCGAGCCAATAGCGGCCTCCAGGGACTTTGACCGCACCATTGACCAACGCCAAGCCTGCGTATTTCGACTCTACAAGAATGACGTACGGCCTTTGAATGGAATCGGACCAGTATTGATCGAGAGAGTAGCCGTACTCGCCATGTTCATCAATGTCTTGGTCCCACACATCCGAGAGATCGTGCTGATACAACTCGAGCATTCGGAAAAGCACAGGTCGCTCAGCGGCCGATGCGATTCGGATTTCGAAGTCGGTCAACGCGATGTCGCGGGACATGTGACGCCTAACGTTTGACTTAAGCGGCCCGCCGTAGGCGGGTCCGCTTGAAGGAAGGGTTAGGCCTCGCCCGGCGCCCGAGCCCGATTGCGCCCGCTTCTTTGGGGAACCTCATGGATACGGCGTGCCGTCCTTGCGCACGAACAGGCCGTCCCGGTTGTGGCTCATCAAGTCGATGTCCGAGCATGTGGTGAGGTCGTCGGGTTGGCGTGATCCGACTTCCAGGTAGACGGCTACCTTGGAACCAAGGTTCTTCAGGTGGTGACCGTTCCCCGTGCCCTTGGCGAACGCGGCGCAGTCTCCTGGATACAGCACGGTTTGTCCATCGTCTTCGACGAGTGTGAGTTCACCTTCGAGAACATGGACAAATTCGTCTTCATGACTGTGCCAGTGCCGTTGGCTTGACCACCTTCCAGGCGGCAGTGTCATGAGGTTGACCCCGAAGTCTCGAAGTCCTCCTGCATCACCCAACCTTCGGCGCGTACGCTCAGCGCACGCGGCATTGAATGGGTCGGGGTATCTCGTGCCAACACGTATGGGGACAGCGGACATATTGATCTTCGGCATAGTTTCCTCGGCTGCTTGCGGCGGAAGTGGCTGGACGGTGAGGTCTGCGCATACCGCTCTGGTTGACTGCGAGGCCTAACGTTTGACTTAAGCGGCCTGCCGGAGGCAGGTCCGCTTGAAGGAAGGGTTAGGCGCCTGCCGATGAGCCGGACTTGCCTTCTCGATTGCGGCGAAGTGGCAAGATATGGCGTACTCCACTTCAGCACTGCCGTAGGTCAGAACTTCCATGCGATCTGGTTTCTGAGTTTCTCCACAGACGTTTTGTCAGGTCCCGCCACCGCGAAATAGACAAGAGCGCCACCTTGCATGGGAATGCACTTCACGGCAGCGCGGTTTGGACCATGGTTGGCATAGGTGAAGCTGTCCTTCTTGGCGATCTCCGTGAACCCTAGCGAGAGCAGCGCTGCGTACGCCGTAGCAGAACAGACCTCTGGCGAGACGTTCAGAGACTTGTGGTCGGACCAAAGTTGAGGCGGAGTGGTCGGTACGGCTGATGAATTGCAACCATAGAGCACTATCGTGGCTAGGAATGCGAGGACGTTTCTGATCACTGGGGGCTTCTCCTGAAGGCGCCTAACGTTTGACTTAAGCGGACCGCCGTAGGCGGGTCCGCTTGAAGGAAGGGTTAGGCCACGACCAGGCCTGCACTAGCGAGACGAGCTTTGAACGCAGAGAGATCGCCTTCGTACTCCCAATACATGACCCGGCCGTGGGATGAAGAGACAAGAATGTATTTCTCAGTGACGGATTGGATGCGCTCGATCGCAAGCAACTTTTCGACAAAGGGTTCGTCTTTGAATTCTTCAACTACTTCCTTGTTGCCTTCGGCATAGCCGTGCATGACGATAGCTGTGCGGACGCGGATGGAAATGAACTTCATGGCTTGGGGTAGTGATGTCTGCGCGATTGACACATTCTGCCTTCACTGTAGAGACGCGTGAGCCCGGTGACAACTGAGGTTCGATGGAGGGTCTTCGGGGCCTAACGTTTGACTTAAGCGGCCTGCCGTAGGCAGGTCCGCTTGAAGGAAGGGTTAGCGCGCTCGTGCAAGTGAGGGCCAAGGCTTTTGCCTTTGGTGCAACGCACGATTGAAAAGGCTCTTGGCTGGATCGCACAAAAGCCGCTGCTGAATTTGGTTCTTGCTTGCATCGAAGCTGGCCGGGTGGAAGTGCCCCAAGCGTACATGTATTTCGACCGTGAAGCTCCTGCGGAGAGGCTGCAACGGAAAGCGCGAGCAACTGTGCGCTGACCGCCAGAGAAGCGGGACGGGCGGCCGGCACGGCCGACGAATGGATGCCCGACCGTCATGTGCCTGAACTCGAAGGGCGGTCAGCCCGGAGCGTGGACAGAGATTCTGAGCGGAGCACTCGAACGGTGACCGACAGAGGACGAACGAAAACCGCCGACGAAGAGCCTTCTTGGAACAGAGCCAATCTTCATATGCGAGCAAGCGCGCTAACGTTTGACTTAAGCGGCCTGCCGAAGGCAGGTCCGCTTGAAGGAAGGGTTAGGGCTCACTGGGCGAGCCCGGCTTGTGCGCTAAACAAGGACGGGTTGAGCAGCAGTTCAAGGAATACTCGTTTTCGCTCATGCGACCACCCCGCGCTACGCGCAGCAGCGAGTGCGCTCTTCGCAGCTTCGGTTTCGACCATATGCGGCCGTTTAAGGATGAACCATAGGTTGAAGACTCGATGTTCATGCGGCCACTCTCCGGTGGCTGCGGCAAAGAGATGCAATGCGTCGGCCAAGAAAAACGTGTGCAATTCCGGGTCGAAGCGGAGAGACTCGTTCGGATCGTTCTTCGCATGCTTGAAGAAGGTGAACTCCTTGGTAAAGCGCACGATCCGCTCCTTTCCGTACTCTTGAACGGCGAGCTCGTTCTTGATCATGCTGCCGGTTCGACCCGTGTAGTCGTGGAGGATTTGATGTGCGGCTAGGACCAGTGTGTGGATCGCGATATCGCTACGATCCTCGAAGAATAGGACTATGGCCTCTCGCAATTGGGCTCGCGCCGCGTCGATTTTTGTGACGCTGACGATAGAGAGTGATTCGGTTGTCACGTGGTGAGCCCTAACGTACTACTTAAGCGGCGTGCCGAAGGCACGTCCGCTTGAAGGGTTGGTTAGCTGGCGGGCGAGTGACGCTCCACCCAACGGCTTGATCGAATGCGCCGCCGAGCGCAGCGGCGCGAGGCTTCGGCGGAAATGGCAGAGACTGACTTGCATTCGGTCTTTGTATTTCAAGTTAGGCCTGGTGGCAAATGCTTCGGAGCGTGCTGGGCAGAGTGGGGCTCAAGTATCGCTGGCGGCAGCTCAATGTGCCGCGAGACTTCGACACCGATACCAGGCCCTTCATCTGTGCGTGCCAGTGAGATTGGATTCGGGAAGCAAGGCGGCGGTGGAATGCGAAGGAATTTCGCCCGTGAAAATGAAGATCGATGCCTTCGATGAGCGCGTAAAGCCGCGCTCATACACAAGCCGAGGCAACGAGGGACGGCGAGGCACCAAACGACAGAAAGCCAGCTAACGTTTGACTTAAGCGGCGTGCCGCAGGCACGTCCGCTTGAAGGAAGGGTTAGGCGTCGCTCTTTGGCAAGGTGGAACCCGCACTTTCAAGTTCTTTCTCGGTTAGCGGCGCGATCCACACATCATATGCATGTTGCGTGTCGAGGTACTCTCGAACTGCCGAGATCTTCCCGTCGCGGAATTGCATGAGCATGTGGTACTCCTGCCGGTAGAGTCGTCCGTTCGTGAGGTCACCACTCGAAACGACTTCAAGGGCGACGGTGTCGCCTTCGGCTATGCAGGACGTGACCTTCATTTCGAGGCCCGTTCTAAGAGCTTTCACCATGCGATTGAACAGGCGTGCAATCTTGTCTTTGGTGTACAGCCCCGCGCTCGGAGAGCGCTCCTTCTTGCCTGGAATCCACCATGTGGCGTCGTCTGTCATTGTGTTCAACGCGCCGTCGATATCGCTGGCGGTGAATCGAGCAAAGAACTCGTGGGCGATCGCCTTGTTGTGTTCGGTCGTCATTGGAAACGGCTCTCCATTCTGTGCGAAGCAAGGACGTGCTGGTCACGAGCTTGCGACGCCTAACGTTTGACTTAAGCGGACCGCCGTAGGCGGGTCCGCTTGAAGGAAGGGTTAGGCGGCGCTCTCACTCGCGGATCTCAATGACGGTGCCGAGTGGGCACAGTTCTTGGCACGTAGCTGCATCGCTTGCGTCTTGCTCTGCGCAAACTAAGCCGACGAGAGATTCTGTAACGAGTAGCCGGTCAATGAACTCGACGCTGAGAACCGGAATGGCCCAGTATGCCTCACCATCTAGCCAGATCAAAGCATTCATGCCTTGGCGCATGACACCCTCAACAACCACTCCCGCAATGACGAATTGTTTGCGCTGCGACAAGCGAAACACTTCGCGGACTTCAAGCTTGGACATAAGTGACGGAGCGTGAGAACAATGGAAAGTTTGGCACTTTGCGCGAAGTGAAGCGCCTGCGACGCCTAACGTTGGACATAAGCGGCGGGCCGTAGGCCCGTCCGCTTGATGGACTGGTTAGCGCGCTGGTGCCAGAGGGAACTTGCTTGGATGCCCGCAACGCGAGACAGGAACGACTTGGTGTTCTTTGCCTTCATCGGAGCTGAGCGGGTGGCAGTGCGCGAAGCGTACGTGTTTTCCGACCGTGAAGCTCCTGCGGAACGCCTGCTTCCAAGAGCGCCAGCAACCTTGCGCCGACCGCCAGCGAAGAGGGACGAGTGGTCGGAATCGTGCGTAAACGAAGCCGTGTATCTCAATAGGTTGCGCTGCATGGCAGACGTACTCTCTTCGGCGCGCGGACCCTGGCCGACAGAGATTGAGCGTAGACCACCGTGGCAGAGAGTGTGCGGGATAAGGATTGCCTGCATAAATGCGAGAGCGCGCTAACGTTGGACATAAGCGGCGTGCCGAAGGCACGTCCGCTTGATGGACTGGTTAGGCGTCGGGTGCGCTGGCAAGGTGTGGCTTTCAGCGGCTGAGGCAGGAAGCGATGACATGAGGCTTGCAGCGGTACTTTCAGTGACTTTCATTGTGCACGACGATCCGGAGGCGCGGTAAGTGAAAGAAGGGCACCGCCTTGCTCTTGAGGCGCGACTTGGGTTTCGACGTACGTGGGGTGACGGGAAGAATGCTCTTCATCAGCAACGGTTCGATGTGGCACGGACCTTCACTTGACGTGGCTCGATCGGCTGGCACGCTTGGTGTGATTGATCTTGAGCAGAGTGACCACATGGGTGAAGGCGCGTTTGAACTGCACTGAGCTTCGACGTGTTCGAGGTTCGACGCCTAACGTTGGACATAAGCGGCCTGCCGTAGGCAGGTCCGCTTGATGGACTTGTTAGGCGCCGGGCACGCTGAGGACGCCTGTCTTTCGGCGGAT
>Ga0307515_10015551_pt1 | contig 14003 bp, 10 predicted proteins | sample 17_EM_MG_FD_194513 | JGI IMG/M metagenome (GOLD analysis project Ga0307515, IMG submission 194513) | Populus trichocarpa ectomycorrhiza microbial communities from riparian zone in the Pacific Northwest, United States - 17_EM | ecosystem: Host-associated > Plants > Roots > Unclassified | place... | reverse complement strand
GAAGAACCAACATTATGTTTATTTGTGATTTCTTTAATCATTGGTAATTCAATTGTTCTTTCTCTTTACCGCTATGTGCTTATTTTGTGATTTCTGTGATCATTTGTGAGTACAGAGTGAATTCATTTAGTCAGTTTATAAGTAATTCAATTAGTTTCGAGCAATTATGCTTTTTCATTATAAAATAATTTGTGATTATTATTCACTGTACTAACGTGATGTTCTCTGATTCCACGTACATTTTCTTTGTTCTAGTGGATTATTGTTGATTTCAAGAAAACCGGAAAAAATTCTATTAATAAAAGTCTATTGGAAGAATTGTACAAATATTCTATTGGCATATTTTGTTGGAAGAATTTAATGTGAAATTGAGAAATCATTAGTTTTTCATTTTATTGTTAAATGTTTTTTTATAACATTTTATCTGTTCAATTGTTCAATGTAGATTATTATAAAATCCAACTCGCTGTTAATCAGTTATAAAATTATATTATTCAAGTTTAGGTTCGGTTTTAGATTCGAGTCAAGTTGAAATTAGGTTATGAATATCCAAAACCTGATCAGGACAAATTCGAGTTTTAAAACCGGGTTAGGTTTGGGTTCAGGTATTCGTTTTATGTTTGGATTCAGGTACGAAAGTATTTGATTCATGGGTATTCGTTGTCTTGTAAGCTGCACACCCAAAAACCATTTCTCCCACTTTTTAGCTGAAAGTGCATCAAAGCTGTCGACCACATCAGCATTGTGGGCAGCAATGTGTCATCTAATCCTTTCCCGTGTGGCCATGGTTACCGGAAAGGGACCATTGAAGAACTTGGCCTACCACCTTGCTGATCCCGTCAACAACTTCGGCCCGGAAAACGAGCTAACAAGGAGAGTTTTTGTGTTTGGATTGTCGGCTTGTAATGTAAAGAGAACATGATTTAAATCTTGGATGCCAAGAGTGCATAATAATCTGCATGGTCGTTTCAAAAAAGGAAGTCGTCTTCCTCCTAATTTTCTGCTTCATTGTTTTGGCTACCACCTTTTCTACTATGAAACTTGCTGCATTTTAGGATCAAGCAGGAGGAAGGCACAGGGATTAACGAGATAATTATGCAAAATGAACAACCAAGGACAACCAGAGCAACATTTACAAATTTTCTTAAAGATAAAACCAGAGCAACGGTGAATTTTCTGATGTGTAGTGTCATATCTCCTATGGTATTGAAGTACAAAGTACAATGAGGGCATATAAGAAAGCCAATTTGATACAAGAACTCAACTTGTATTAACTATAATAGAGGATTATTTTAAGAACACATGAATGTTCTAATCTATATTTAAAAAAAAAAGGAAAAATAAAAAAAATAAAAACCTTGTGTTAGCATCGGAAACTCTCAAGAAGTACGTGCTTGTTAGCTGGGTTGCCTCAATTGTAACTCTATAAATCCACACCCCTGAATGAAACTTGACTGAATTGCACCTCCACAGAACTCGTAAATTAGGACTGCCTGTTCTTACAATCCTTGAGCTCGATTTGCTGCCACCCTTGCTCTGGCCACTGACTTCAAGTAAAGTTCTTCGTATTGCGATGTTGACAATTCCCAACTGAAATCCATGTTCATGTCCTTCTGAACAAGCTGCTGCCAGACCTCGGTATTGTTTCTATAGTAGTTAAATGCACGATCTAAAGCACTGTTTACTCCCTGAGAAATTATGAAATGCATTAGGAAGCATTATAATAAGAAACAGCCTAAATGAAAGCTTTTACTAAGAGTTGGATAAAAATCCAGAGCGGGGATGGAAAATAAAAAGGTTCATAATGAATTCTAGTTTCATAGAGGCCGGTGAAGTAATGTGGTAGCTGGTGGGAGCATTGAATTGATAGCTCAAAGCCTCACACAGATGCCACATGGAAAGCATGGATGATATACAACTAAATCTGCAGCTCTACTTATTTACATGTTCATCAGGAGTCGAGAATGTAAAGCCATTCCGAAATTGAGGCGGCACGGTATCATCATCAACATCAAAAACACTGCAGAATTAAAACCAAACGTCAATGCAGTGATGCTCTAACAACCATAATAACATCAGATCGCTGGAATTATGTCAGAAATCAAGTACCCTACCTGTCATTTAGACCACCAGTTTTTCTTACAATTGGTATGGAACCATATCTCATTGCTATCATCTGCAAAAGGGAAAAAAAAAGTACATGAAGAAAAAGTTCAGGTGTCAGCAGTTAGATATGATAGTAATATGACCAAAGGGCTCTGTTATGTAGCCAGAAGCCTACTCAACCAAAAAAAAAAACATATCAACATTTTGGTTTACATACATATATACATTTATGAAAGAAAAGGTGAAGCCATTTTGTTGTAAAATTAATAATTAGTCGTCCACAGTCCAAAGCACAAAATTTACAAATTAGCTCATGTTTGCCAGATTTGAGACATTTTTTATAGGTTATATCGATATTTTCATGTAGTATCATTCAATTAAAAATGTAAACAAATGCACTCTGGCTCTTCGCGTTCCCTAAAAAATTAAGGGAAAGGGTGTTGATCATACCTGTGTGAGGCCACAAGGCTCAAAAATCGATGGAATGATAAAAATGTCAGATGCCGCAAAAATGGAATGGGAGAGAGATTCATCATACTTCAATATCAGCCGAATGTGATGATGACTCTCAAAATGGTTAGCAATACCCTCAAATTCCCTCTACAAAATAAAAGAGAGAAATAAAATGTTAATTAGTAAATAGAATAAGAGAACGGAAAGAATGATCAAAACTAATGTTTCAGTGTCCATAAAGGGCATTGTAATCCCAAAATTCTCAAAAGCCCAGCTAGATAAAGACATTTATCTTTATAGCATTATGTTTTGAGGATGCATTGCAGATGTGTCCAATATAACGTGCAAAATTTTGGATGGTACCAGTGAATTCATAGCAAAAAGGAAAAACAGAGCATTACCTGAATATGTGCAACTGGGCTTGAACCAAGAAGTACAAATTGTCCTCCCAGCTCCAGTGTTCGGTATATTGCATGTCTAATAAGATGCACACCTTTCTGTGGCACCAATCGTGTTATGCAGCCTACCTATTCAAAGAATAATGGAAGAATTTTAACAAGGTAAGTTGCATCATTATAAAGTAATGATAAAAGTATTCAGAATGTTCCCACGTGCAATATGATGGCATTATGAACTACGTCATTCCCTCGATATGCTAGACTAAGAATATCCCTCCCAAATCTACTCCCATATGATCTCGGGTACTCTGGAGATAAAAGAATGCTCATGATATTCCAATGCAGACTACTTCACACAAGATAACAAATGTGGAGCCCATTTGATACAAGATCAAACTTGATTTTACTTCCAATATACATTGAGATGAAATGCCAGGAGGTAAAATTACAGGCTAATCCTAAAGTTTATAGTTAAAGATGGCACTGCTCATCATAGTATGATCAACTACCCTAAATAAAACAATATAAATGGGAGGGAAAAAAAAAACTGGAGTTCCATGCAGAGTGTTAAGTGAAGGATTTAATAAAGAAACTAAGATGTTTCTCAAAAAGGAAAAATAATGAAATCTTCCAACCCAAAGGGGTTTAATTAGCCATCCTGGTCATCTTTCACCAGAGATAATCTGATTTTTCATAGTTGCTAACCCACTAAAAAAATAACCTTGGGATAGAACATCTTTAGAGGAAGTTTGTGGTTGTCAAAATTTACTCTCAAACATATAGCCCATGTTCCATGTACCCTAGGTGATACACAGTACACTAACAGTACCAACAAGGGAGGCGATCCATATAACCTGGTCATACATTGAGGTAATATCAATGGAAAAGTGTTGAAATCTGATAGGAATAGGTGGATTGAAATCAAATACTTTCAAAAGAAAAGGAAAGGCGATACAATGCTTCTACAGTAAGATTACCATTGGTTGCCTGACATCTGCATTAGAGAGCCCAAGAAATTTTCTTAAAGCTATTTTGTTTTCAGTTTTCCCTTGAAGATCATTAACATTGTACTGGACTTTGAGAGAAGTATCAGTAGCAGGATTCCATGCATCAGTATCAATTCCGTTAAGAATTCCAACAAACTTCTTGGAGTGAAAACTAAGAGTCGAATGGAGACCTTTCCCACCCTGTACAAGACAAGTTAGAGTTGTAAGTAAAGCCTTCAACAAAACACAACAACTGTGAGAAATTTTCAATAATAAAAAAATAAAACATTAAAACATTTGATTTTACTTATCCAAGAAAAAGAAAAGAAGCATTTGCTTCAAACAGACTGGCAGAACATATAATACCCCATATCATTAGGCTTTATTCCAAAATAGAGACCATGGTGAGAAACAAGCTCATTAATTTATGTCTTCACACACTCATTAGGCTTTATTCCAAAATAGAAACCATGGTGAGAAAAACAAACTCATTAATTTATGTCTTCACACAGCTCAGATGAAGCAGCTTAGGCAGATCTGAAAATAAATTGGGAAGATGCTAGAAACTGGGATATTGTATTTCACAACAATATGGATATTTTTCATCAGAAAGACAGTAACTCATGAGGATTTCCATTTCCCTCCTTGTACCCTATCAGTTTAAAAATTCCTTTCATACATGCATGGATGCATGTGTAAAATAAGTAAATTCTTATCAGCAAAAATTAAGACCAAAAACAATACTTTTCTTTTTTATCTTTTAGTGTCCAGAATTAGAAGAATTTCCAGTTTCTGAGCTATGAAAGAACAATAAGGCTATTGAAGCACAAAGATTTTATGATTGTCAAAAAAAGCACGGTTTTGGCTGGTTCCAGAAAGCACTACCACATTACCTTGCACCCATTATTCTGCTTAAAAAGCTTAAGATATGTAACATAACTTGTGTTGTGATTTTATAGGGAAAGCTTCGACTGGGTGTATAAAGACTCCCTCCCCCTCTCTCCCTTCCACACCTCGCTCCTCTCCTAAATACTCCCTCCTTTCCCTTCCACCTGCTCCCAAGTCTGAAATGAGAAGTTTAAAGCTCCATCTTGTCTTATTTTCTCCAATGGGAGATAGCTTGGCAAAGGATTCTAATTGACGATAATTTACAATAGAGATGAGAGGTCATGATCAATAGGTACTTCAGCGTCAAGTTGTCACTGAACCTATGAAACCATTTAGTTCACATTGTGAATGGGCTTAAAGCTCTATGGAAGTTTTTTATGGAGAAGTGGCCTTCTATGCATAATGATAGATTCAGAAATTGCATGTGTTTTATGAAGGGTAAGGATATAAATCAGATTCTTTCCATTAGTATTTTTGGTTCCTTTTGAAAGGAAAAAAGAATTTGAGAAAACAATCCCCTCTCGCCTCTTTGAATTAAAAGTCAAGTCGTTGGTATATGGGCAGTCGGAAAAGGACTTGTAAATGTTGTTTATTATTTATTTTTTGTACTTAGTGCCCAAATAGGTAAAGTGAACTTAGGAGGCAATCTATCTTCAAGTGAGCGTTTAATTTGTATCAAGAAGATCATAAGCACCCTGCTTTTCAAGATGTCTTGCCCAATCTTATCAGGCCATCCAGCACAAATGCAAATCTACTGAAAAAGATCTTTTTGAAAGAAAAGAAAAGAAATGAAAGAAAGTTTCAATATAGTTAGAAAAGCTCCATCAAGTGAACATGGCAAAATGTGTAATCTCATTTTTATAAAGTTAGTTATTAGAAAGTTTTCCTTCCAACAGAAAATCAGGACATGGACTATGGAAAACAGACTATCCCAAATATACTTGAACTAAGAAAGTTTGGAGAAAATGTAAGAATCCATAATTATATATAAAAGCAAAAAGGCTATAATAACTTGTGCTTGACGATACCATAATATAATACTAATATTGTAACATACTACAGTAAAAATATGTAAATCCAATCCCACTCTAATTAAGAAAAGGACTGTTTAAAATGAAATTGAAATTCGATTTCTCTTTTTATTTTTTAAAAACATGAAACTTTTTCATATGATATAAAAAATGTCATTTCAATTTCTAACTATACTAACAATAAATTAGTGCAATTTTTTTAATGATTATTATTTCTAAGAGTTGTTATTCTAACCATCAAGGATTAAAAGTAATTTAATTTTGTGTTTTAAGAATCCAACAAACTAATTCAATTATACCTTATCAAACTTGATATGAAAATCAAACATATATAATAACTATTCAAACTTATTTAGTTATAAAAATTCAAAATACTCTATTAGAGACTATAAAAAATTTGCTATAAAATAGTTGAATAATACATGTGCGAAGCACATGCAAAAAAAAATAGTTCCACTAAAATAGCGTGACAAGTCATTTCACATTGCACGCAGCATTATGAAGATTCAGCTCCATAAGATTTGGGACACCACTATAATAAACATAATAAAAAAAAAAAAAGGTTGTTCAGTTCTATGAAATAAAGCACATACCATTGACAATGGCATAAATGAAAAGAACATGCAATTGATTTTTCAATAGTAATGGTAAACCCTAGAGAACTTGTTGAGGTTGTGGGTGACAAAAGGATGGTGATGGTGGTGTGTAGATGGAGGAGAAAATACACAGCCAAACAATGTTCTACCCTTATTTTTCTTTAAAGGAATCTCATATCCACGTGAAAAATAATTGCCATGCTGGATCAAAACAATACTAAGAAATTCCAAATTATCCATTCCTTATGTTCATTGTAGCGCTTCTTAAATAAGGACCAAATTGAACCCAATTTTGATTGAGTTTGGATGAAACTGACAAAATAGGGGTGGTGCCTGTATACTTCACTATAAGCTGGTAGGATAAACATGTATCCGCTTTTTAGCAGATTATATAATTCTTTCTAAGCTTTACAGCCACATGCTACTTGGATCAATTGCAAATAAACCAAAAAACACATCCAGACATCCTTCAAAAAATTCTTGTGAATATTGCCACACCTATAGGAATTTGGAACTTTTCTTGCTAAAACATAATAACCAAAATATTTTAACTTAAATTCTTCACTGCAAAATAACTTGCAAGATTATTTATGTACTTGTTTAAGAGTCTAATATAACTTGCAAGTTTATTTATGTACCTTTTAAGAACTCTAATCAAATGTATGAAACAGAATAAAACAGATCACAATGCCCATACCTCAGCAGTCCGCACCTCTTGTGCATAGGTAGGTGATACTGTTGTCACAATGTTTGAGAATACCACTGCACCCTGAACAAGAGAAAAATGTGAGAATAGAAGGGTGATAGCTTAACAGGATTGACCCTGTAATGTGCAGAGTAAAATAAATTAAACTTGAATAAAGAATTGTGATACCTTGACAGGATTGACCCTATCATGTGCAGAGTTGTCTTGCATTCGATCTGGTCTATTCAGCTGATGGACATCAAGTCCACAAGATGCCAATTCTGATGCAGGTGCAGTCCCTTGGTACTCAAAGTTGTGGCATGTAAAACATATTCTGGCTGAATTCAACCCTTTTGGGGCATATAAATCCCAATAGAGTGGTGCCTGAAATGGCAGTAAGAGAGAGATTATTGTTGTGAATTATGATCAGGCGCTGTAAAAGAACAGTAATCTGTGATGAAAGAATTGGATTGATCATACAACAAAAGCTGTCTGCCAGTCATGACAATGAATTATATCTGGTTTTTTGCCAGATTGAAGAAGTAACTCAAGTGCTGCACGGCTGAAAAATGAAAAACGTCTGAAATCATCATGCTCTCCATAAAATTGTCCTCTCCAAAAGAACTTTTCAGGGTGCTGAGGCTCAATAAAGTAAACTGGGAGACCTGCACGATCAAAACTGATATTGAAATGCAACACTAAAGTTCATGCCACAGCACAAACCAAACCAATATAATCCAAACCTTCAACTGTTCCAACCCATATTTTATTTTTGTATAATTTGCCATCAAAATATGATTCCACCACCACATCTAGGGCCTGCACAGGCAATCAATTATCAAAACGATTGTAAACATTATTAAGATATACCAGTTACTTAAGCAAATATTTTTAACATACCCTCAAGTTGTGAATCCGATCATATTGCATGCAATCATATTTAGGCAGAACAATCTCCACAAGGTGTCCTCTCTTTTGTAGTGCTTTACATAGACCAGTCACGACGTCTCCCAAACCACCAACCTGTAAAACATAAGTAAATGAATTATGTAAATGAAGCAAGAAAATAACAGTAATAACAAGACTACAACAAGAAGCATACCAACATAAGAGAAGAAAAGCAAAGGCGACCACAACAAGAAAAACTAATAACCTTCAATAATCTAGAACCAATATCCAATTTTGTGCAGGATAATGTTATGGTACAACTGCATCATTTGAAGGAAACTGCATATTACATAAAAAAAATACCAAAAAGGTGAAAATCATCACCACAGAAACACGTCTTTTTAATTGAGTGCTCAGAAATCATCTAGCAGCTATTTGAAACTTCGAGGGAGTATTGATGAGATATTGATACCAAGACACAGAAGAAGTCTATGAAGTGTCTTGCAGGTATCAGGTATGTAAGATTCATTTGATCGTTAAAAGTGAAATAGAAAAAAGGGAAAATTAATTAGAGGACCTCCTCACAAGATTTTCTCCCCTTTTCTTTCCAAGCCAAAAAAACTTGTCCAGGAAACTCTACCAATCAGTACCAACTATCTAACTTATCAGGTGATCTAATGATATGAAAACTGAAGACCTTAATTTAGCATGTTATAGTTATTGATTCATACAATAGATATGAAACTATCCATGTGATAATAAATACTTCAAAGGTTGATCACCTTGCCAACCCTCACATGACCTGTAAATGAAAACTGGAGTCAATTACTGTGAGAAGGTCATGCTATCAATCAGAATTGTGAAATTTTTCCCAGCTTGTCAGAAACAAGCATGTTTTTTTACTTTGAATGGCCAGTTGAAATAAATGATCACAAACAACCTTATTGGAATTTGCAGCTAAAAGGGACAACACAACATGGCCAATATTACATGGGAATATACAAAAAACATAAACTGAAAGAGGTCATCTAAGTTATATTTCCCTGAAAGACATATCATGTAATGTATAGCATATTCATCTGAGACAAATATATATATATATATATATATATATATGTACATGTATTTCTGAAGGTGTCCAGAATACATCACATGAGATTGACAAGCTGCTAAGAAATTAGCAATCCTAAAACAAAGTGACTGAGTGAAACATATATGTTAAGCTCACCTTGGCAACTGGTGCCATCTCTGCTGCAATATGAATGATAGATAATCCAGAACTGAAGATCAAGGAAAGGGAAAATCAGATAGTAAAGAGATAATCGGATAGTAACAGGTAATTCCCAAAAACATTCCTAAAAATTGTTACCTTTTGGGTGATGATGTCAGCTTGAGAAACCTAGACACAGCTTCACGTTCATTCTTTTCTCTGCTTTCCATGTATGCCTCGCAAATACGCCCATCTCTCTTCCATACCATTTCTCTCAAAAGCTTTGCATCATCTGTAGATATTTTCTTCTCGAGCAGCCAACCATCAATTATGAGCAGTAAATGACTCCAAAATTCCCAGGGCATATCATCTATAGGTTCATCCAGTGCCCTTTTTTTGCTTTCCTCTTTCAAACTCTTGAGTGTATCTTGAAATTCTTGTACAGAATCTTGATACAATCGGACATAAGAATGTATCTCTTCATCAGACCTCTGGAGGTGCTCCTCCAATAGTTTCATCTTCTGCTGCATTAGTTCATTATATTGCTGCAACTTTTCTGATGATAGCTTATAAACAACGGCTTCTTCCAGGGATTTTTCCAATTTATCTACCTTCTTTCGGAGATCCTGGTTTTGCTGCAACACAAGAATAGCCTGATCTGCTCGCTTGGTTGCCTTATCTAGCAGTGCTTGCAAAGTATCCACCTTCTCCCATAAGTCCTTGCATTCAACTTTTAGACTAGATAATTTTGAAACATCTTCCTCAGAAGCTATTAGTTTGGACTCCAGGTCTTGCAGAGAAGACTTCATCAAAGAGTGTTGCTTCACCAGTATTGCAACACGTTCATCAGTATTCTTGACATTACTAAGCTCTTCCCTGAGTGCTTCTATATCATTTTTCAGAGACATATTCTCCGACCTCAATAAACTAAGCTCCTCACTAAGAGAATGAACACTGCTATTCTGAAGTAGAGTGTTATTCTGAAGTAGAGGGGCTTCCTTATTAAAAACATTGTTTTGGCTCTCATACAGATCAAACACACTTCTCTCAGTAGCACCCCTCTGAGCTAGTTCATTCCTTAGTTTCTCCAACTGGGCTTCCAGGAGTTCCACTCGTATCTTTTCTTGAGCGGCAACCTTCATCTTAGCATCATTTTCTGCCAATCTCATCTCCAAAACATTAATTTCTCCTTGCAACTTGTCCTTCTCATGAAAAATTCTTTCAAGGTCATCAAGCGCAAAAACCCGAGCTTTGTTGAGAAGAAGAGTATCTAACATACACATGTTACCAATGAATATAAACGCATGCCCTCCTTACTTGGAAGTGTTGAAACTACAAGCATTGAGGAAGATAAATCAAGAATAGAAGAGAGTCATCCTACTTTTCTCAGCATTTCTTATCATGCCTATCAAATCTTCAATTTGAATACTTGAAAGTTGCTCTCCGCCACCCATGTTTACGGCCTGGGGGGTAGAAGATAGATTATTTAATTTTTTTGAAACAAGCCATTGTCTCTCATTCAAGTAAATCCAAAACAAGAAAAGTGAAACTAAATTGAGGAACAAATTTGAAATCATAGACTTAATGTGAATTCGACACTTGAATAATCATCCAGACAGTAATGGACCAAAACTCAAGCAACAGAGTTCCAGCATGGATATCCTAAAGTGCATGGAAGCCCCAGTCACTTAAAAAATATAAACTACATAGCCTAAGAACAGATTGTGAAATACTTTATTTTTTTAAGGAGCATGGTAAAAAGGACTACCAATTGTTTCATTTCATCAGATGCACTTGAATGCTTCTCATCCTCCTCTATGTTAACATCAATAGCCTGAGAGAAACCAAATTTAAAAAAAAAAAAATTAAACTATATTACACCGAAGCAGCGATCAAAAACAAATTTGCTAATACGATTGCATAAGTAGAGAAAGAAGACCAAAGATTTGGCTTCTTGGGACACGGTAAGACGTTGTGGATTTTGTGCATCAGTGAGTTGCTCAATCCGCTCCACATCTACACTGGTACTAGTTTCCGAATCTACGAGTACGCTAGCGCCAGTAACATCATTTGGTACAGCACTAAACACCGTAGGAGGGGGTTGAGGTTGTGGTTGTGGTTGTGGTTGTGGTTGTGGTTGTGGTTGATGACTCTCGGAATCCTCTGTAGAAGAAGATTTCTTCATTTGTCTACGCTTATACTGCGAGCTTCTTTCATTCAGCCATGCATCAAATTATTGAAATCAAATTAATAATAAAAACCTAACAGTAAAATTAAAAACCTAATTGAGAAGCGTAGTACGTACCTCGAGTTGCGATTCCTTATTCTGAAAGAGGAGGATGAGAGTAATCGATGACAAGGCAACAAGAATCGAACATTTGTGTGCTTGGGATCATTAGTGGTAGTAGTAATAGCATTGCAATTTAAAGCAGTAGCAAGGCGATGGCTCAGAAAACAAGTTGATAGTTTCGTTGCCATTCTGTGCAGAAGAAATTAACAAGGTTATTTATTTACAATTAGCAGCAGAGTTTTTAGTTTAGTGTACGGACTCTACTCATTATCCGTTGCTTGGCTGGGCTGGTTTCTGGAGTTTTCGAATCTTTTTTGGTTTGTTGTTGAAGGAAAGGAGGAAGATGGATGCGTCAAGGTGACTGGAAGTGTTGAAGGATGCTTGTGATTTCCCACCAAAGGGAAGGGAAGCTGTGCTTTTTTTTCTTTTCTTTTTCTTTTTCTTTTTCTTTTTTACTATTATTATTTTTATTATGGGGATTATCTTCATCGAACGGTGGAGGATTGTGGGTCCTTTGAGTGACAGTGGGGCTACCATTTTTTATCCTCTTTTTCAGGTGGTGGTCTTCGCTTCTTGCATTCATTTCATGAATTTAAATACGATATTTTAGTTCGGGGCGGTGTTTCGGATTCCGGTCCGTTTATATTTTTTAGATTTTTAAAAAACAAAATTAAAGCTTTTTTGTATTTATAGGTAGTTTTGATGTGTTTTTATTAGAAATAAATTTTAATAAATAAAAAATTATTATTTTAATATATTTTCAATCAAAAATTATTAATTTAAATACACAATATTTTATTTTAAAATATTATCTAAAAACAAAATATTATTTTTTAATTTAATTTAGTTTGTTAATGTTAATTTTTTTTATTTATTTAATTATCAGACTTTCATGATACAAATCCTAGGTTTGACGGGTTAATGTGATTTGACGAGTTAACCTGGAATTTTTTATTATTATTAATTTTTTTTGTTTGATTTAGTTTGTTAATATTAAATTTCTTTCTATTTAATTATCATACTTTCATGACACGTATCCCGAACTTGACGGGTTAACTTGGTTTGACGGTTAACCCAATTAATTTTGGGTTAACCCATCAATTTTTTTTTTCTATTTAATTATCAAACTTTCATGACGTGAATCCTAAGTTTTGACAGGTTAATTTAGATTTCTTTTTCTTTTTCTTCATTAGTTTTTTTCTTCCTATTGGTTTTTTTTCTGTCCACAGTGAAAAAGCTTATGCATTTAGTTTATTTTTTCATCTATAGTTTCTTAATTTAATTTTTTTCTGTTTAATTATCAAACTTTTATGATACGGATCCCAGGTTTGACGGGTTAACCCCGTTGATTCAGATTTTTTTTCTTTTTCTTCATTAGATTTTTTTCTTCCTGTAGGTTTTTTTCTCTTTGATTTTTCCTTTTTAATTAATCTTTTTTTTTAATTTAGTTCATTAATATTAAATATTTTTTCTATTTATTTATCATATTTTCATTACACGAATACTAGGTTTAACGGGTTAACCTGATTTGGAAGGTTAACCCAATTGATTCAGATTTTTTTTCTTTTTTCTCATTAGTTTTTTTCTTCCGATTCTATCTTTTAATATTGTATGCAGTCCACAGTGAAAAGGTTGATGCCTTTAGTTTTTTTTTTTGTTTTTGTTTTTTCGTTTTATGTCTTTCACGGTGGACTGCACAGTGCAGTCCACGGTGAAAAGGCTGATGCCTTCTTTTTTTCTTTTTAATTAATTTTTTTTATTTAGTTTGTTGATATTAAAGTTTTTTCTATTTAGTTATCAGACTTTCATGATATAGATCTTAGGTTTGACGGGTTAAGCCAGTTAATTTAGATTTCTTTTTCTTTTTCTTCATTAGTTTTTTTCTTCTTATAAGTTTTTTTATTTTTATTTTTTCTTTTTAATTAATATTTTTTATTTAATTTAGTTCATTAATATTAAATTTTTTTATATTTAGTTATCTGATGATTCCTTTAGTTTTTTTTTTTGTTTTTTTTTTGTCGTTTTTATGCCTTTGACTGTGGACTGCACTGTGCAGTCCATAGTGAAAAGGTTGATGCCTTTTGTTTGTTTCTATTTTTTTCTTTTTTAATTAATTTTTTTTCATTTAATTTAGTTTGTTAATGTTCAATTTTTTTCTATTTAATTATCAAACTTTCATGACACGGATCTCGGGTTTGACGGGTTAGCCCAATTAATTCTGGGTAACCCGTCAATTTTTTTTTCTATTTAGTTATCAAACTTTCACGACAGGAATCCAACGTTAGATTTTTTCCTTTTTCTGTGGTTCATGCAAGTTTAATGTTATTATTAATATTATAAATATTACTCTTAGGTCAGGTGTTGCAGTCAAACCTAAAACTCTTGGTTATAGCTTTGTAGAAATACCTAATATTTTTAGATCTTAGTTTTTTTTTTATATTTTTTATGTAAAAAAAATTAACTTGCGGCATC
>Ga0307515_10015550_pt1 | contig 14003 bp, 3 predicted proteins | sample 17_EM_MG_FD_194513 | JGI IMG/M metagenome (GOLD analysis project Ga0307515, IMG submission 194513) | Populus trichocarpa ectomycorrhiza microbial communities from riparian zone in the Pacific Northwest, United States - 17_EM | ecosystem: Host-associated > Plants > Roots > Unclassified | place... | reverse complement strand
CTGTCCTAAGCTTATTTATATATTCCTAAACTAAGCTACTACCCTACTTTATTAGTTTTCGTCTATTATAGGTCTTTAGGTATACCTTATCTCATTTTAAAAATCTTAGTTATCTTTTATTTTATCTTAAGAATTTTAAGCCTTTGGCCTTTTGCCTTTATTAAGTAGTAAATTAGCACTAGTAGTTATCTACTTACTTAATCTTTATAAGATACTCTTTCTACCGTCTTATAAAGCAATAGATGCCGTATTTAACGGTATTATAATACCCGTTACTAAACCTTACTCTATAGCGGTCTTAGTCTCTACTTCTAATATTAATGTTTTAAGATCTTCTTTCTTAACATCGCTGAATGGATTTTTTTTAAAGTCCCTTTCTAAATACTGCCCTATTGACACTGTACTAAAAGTTGCTATTAAATCTTCATCGCATTTATAGAGCCTATCTTGCTCTTTATAGTCTTAAATAGCTTTTAGTTTTTCTAAACTAGGTTTCTATAGCCAATAGCTTACGCTATACTTAGCGTCTTTATAAATTTAGCACGCGTTATTATAGTAAAATATAAAGTAATTAATTAAACAATCCTTTGTTCCTTATAGTGTATTATTATCCCTCTATACGTGTATACCGTCTACTAGTCCGGTTCCCTTTATCGTATAGTAACTCTAACCATCTTTATAATCTCTAGCGAAATAACCCTATTTTCCGCAATTTATGTAAGCTCCCTTTTTAAACTATTTTTCTTATTATAGAGTCCGCCTAAATGTCTTCTACTACTAAGATCCCTAATTTAGCCTTTGCTCCCTAGACCTTTAATTACTTAATCCTTATCCTCTTAGTTTCTATAGCGTCTTACCCCATCTCTTATAGGTTTCTTTAGTACCACTTAGGTCTATTAGCTCTGCGCCATACTATAGTTTCTAACTTAGCTTTAGTTAATGCGTACTCTACGCCTTATATAACTATAAAACTCTATCCTAACCTCTCTTAGTCTATTCCCTTTAGTAGATCCTATTATTAATCTTTATTACTTAATCTATTAATTCCCTTAGGGTATCCGCATCTTTTATTAGAATAATTACGTCCTAGACTTTAGCCTTAAGTCTTTATTTATACTATGCTATAAGCGCCCTATTATTCCACTTAACTTATATTACTAGCGTTTAGAACTATATTGTATATTTAATAGCTAAGGTTCGTTATATAATGTCTTAAAGCTTTTTTTTTGCTATAGTTATTACCTCTGGGTCTCCAAACATCTATATAAGTCGCTCTATAAATCTATTCTAGCTTAAAAACATAAACCATACTTCTTAGTTCGTCGTTATTATTTCATTTACTTATATCTCTATAAGGTAAAGCTTAAACTATTTAAGTGCCCTTCCTAATAAGAACAATCCTGCATACGCTATTTGGTCCATAGGTGTTATCAGCTTTACTCCCTCTTACGTAACCTTAAAGTGCATTTGCGTAAGGAATCCTTTAAGCTTTAATCTCTCTCCTAAGAATCTTTTAATTGATAGTAACTTAACCTTTACTACTCCTATCCCATTAATCCTTTATTTAAGTGCTGTATTATTTTCTATTAACTAGTTAACTATCTTTTATAGTTGTCCGACCGTTATAGGTTATTATAAGTTAGTATCTACTATACTAGTATCACCTCCTAACCTTAAAGTAGTTGCCGCCGTTAATGGCGTCATAGTGGCTGCTTTTAGTAGTATATTGTTTGACTTTTAATACCGTAACTAGGTAGTAATTATATAACGGAACCTTATAGCAGGTACTACAATAGGCTCGTTATTGGGCTAGGTGTATAGGTAATATGTAAAGTTAATAACGTAATAATAACTGGTGGAGTGGTTGCCTAATAGATTAACTTTAATTATATTCTAAGAATTACTACAAGGAAAGAACTATCTAGGTAGGGACTAAGGTCCTTTAAATACACAACCATACTCCTATAAAATCCTTCTTATACGTAATGTACGTGAGGTATATAAAGTACGTACGTTCCGCCCATTCTCTACGTTCCTTACGTAGCACATTATATAACTTATACTACTATTCCTCGTTACATAGTTCTACCGGTTCCATCCTAGACCGTACTTATATTAACTAACTAGCTTCTTCCAACTCCTCTCCAAGTAGTCGTAGCATTGTACTTAAAGCGTCCGTAACATAAACTACTAGAGGCCTTAGCCAGTTAGTTTATATCCTTTTTCTATTTATAGTGTAAATAACTCTTTAAGTCTTTTATACCTCCTTAGGTAGGCACTAGGTAGCTTTTAAAAAGCCCTTAGCCTTAACTAAATTATAAAAAAATTTGCCTAGCTTAAATTAAACCCTATTAGATCTAGATTTGCCCTTAAAGGGTTCTAATATATTTATTAGTAGCTTCCTCCCATATAGCTTCTAAGAGCCTTATAATAGCTTCCTAATATCCGTCTTAAAGGAGATTAGTATAGGGCTCTTAACCTTCCAAACTTAGGCCTAGGGAAGCTCCTACTATAAAGGTAGTATTAGTACTAGTAGCTAATATAGGCTTCCCAACGAGGCTTAGGTCTTAAGTTAGTAATTAACTTAGATTACCTAAAGGGGTAGGCCTACTTAGCTCGTAAGCAGTTTATATACCGCCACTATACTAATTATAGGCTAGTGGTCTTTCAAGAGGGTTCCGGTTAGTTCCCTAGTTAAAATATATTAGTGTATTCCTCTAGTATTTCTAGCTTAAGGGAAGATCTTAAAGTTGCCTCTGGCGCTTAATCTTCTAATTAGCTTAGGTAGGGCTAGAGGGGTTTTAGTTACTTTTTAGTAGCGTTATAACCGTTATAGAGGGTGTCTGCGTTTTCCTTAGCGGTAACCGTAGGTATATAAGAGTCTTCGAGCTCCTAAAGCATCTAGGTATTAGGGCTTATTTAGCTATCTTACCCAGAGGGTTATATTATTGCAATCTCTCGCTATTAAAGGGACCTTCCTACCTTTACGCGACGGCTTTCCATAAGGTATCTATAGAGTTTCCATTTAAGTTATTATAAGATTTTAAGGGAGGATAGTGGTTATAAATAAAAGATATAAATAAACAATCTAGTCCTTAAAGCCGACTACCCTTCTAAAAAAGAGTAGGAAGGATTTAAATATAAGGGGATTTTGTAAACAGGGGGCTATAAGGACACAATTAAAACAGGATAAATTGGTGAAAGAGACGAATCCTTAAGGAGGTAAGGCCTTTAGGATTATGAAGACTATATACTACGGGTACGTACCTCTAGCACGTGACCGGCAACCATCCAAGGGGCGTCCAGGGGTTGTCCTAAGGGTAACCCGAGGTGTCCGCAATAATATCCCTTATATAATATATCTTAAAAGGTTCCTTACGTAATAGTAGCTTTTTTAAATTGCATTTTACTAATTCTTAATATAATAGGGGTCTAGTTAAGCTTAAACTTCCTAGTATTAGCTTTAATTTAGGCTGTTTCTATAAGCTTAATATACCCTTAGCTATTAAGTTCTTCACGCTTTTAAAGTAAGCCTACCTATTCTAATATATACTAATATATTTTAGGCAAGAGCATTATATAAGACTAATTTCCCTTATTAATTAAAGAAATACAAAAATAAAGCTAGCTCTTTCTAGAATTTGGCCCTCCTTTATATACTTAGAGAATGTCAATATCTAAGTTCAATTTTTTAGGAAGGTAGCCTTTAAGGAACTAAAATGTGTAACTTAGATATATAATAAAATAAGTAGTACTATTAGTATATAGAGCCACTATATACTAGTAGTGCTCTAGATTTATCTAAACTACCTACTATAGTAATAAATAGCGTATAGTTTAAAGGATGCCGCTATTGTCCTTTTTAGCAGTTTTACGCAAATAATACGCGTATATATTAAATTAATTATTAAAAATATCTATAATTCCAGCGTCTATCTACTATTTAAATAGATTGGTATAGTAGATTCTAAGCAAGTCCTATTTAACTTTCCCCTTTAAGCCTAATATAAGCTTCCTTAGCCCTATATAATCTACCTAATACTTATTAGGCCGTACACTAAAATAAGCGTAAATTTTAAGGCCATTGTTTGTATATTTGGGATAACTATCCCTTTTAAACTAAAAAAAAAAGCCTTTAGCTATTTAGAGAATCTTAATAGTATTATAGTTTTTAAAAACTAAGTGGATTCGCAAATATAAATTTATAGAAAATACGCTAGTATCCAATCCTAATAACCCTACCATTTTCTAAAGATATATCCAGTATAATGCGCAGACTTCCGTTCTATTTCCCTATTAGGCCGCAATAAATTATTATTAGATAGCTAATATACCGCCCTCTAGCTCTTAAAATTAAGGGTCTTAATTAGCTTAACTAGCGTTTTGGAATAATATAAGCATTTTATTTTCCGCTTTATCTATATTTTCCTAATAATTACCTCTTTATTAGCTTTAGCAATTATAGCCGCTTTTTCTTTCTACCTATTAGCTCTACTAGAAGCCAGAGGTTCTATAAGTTCTATCTTTAGTTTCTTTTTTAGGGATCCCTTAAAAGCCTTTCTAGCTCTATATTTCTATAGGGAGTTAGCAATAAAGTTATTATAAGGGTTATTTTGGCCCTTCCTCGGCTGCATCGCCTAGGGGGCTCTCAAGGGTCGCTAAGGCTAGCCTTCAGCTAGCCCTTGGCACCTCCTTATAAGCACCTCAGGCTATTGCCTACCCTCATTACCATATCGTCCTCTTCCATCGGCTCCCTATGTGACTCATGCTCGGCTTGCCTGCTCCCTACCATACACCCTGGCAATACTGCCTTACATTCGAACCGATCCTACACCCTTGCGGGTGGTAGCCTGCAGCAAGCCGAGGGCTGCGCCCTCGAGCAAAATCACGATCCTCCATTTTACCTAGGACGATCGCGTTCACTGCGACACAGCAGGTACACCGGCAGACGCCTGGAGATTGCATCCGTATACAAAGGTTCATTGGAATACGGATTAGGTCCTCTACCTTACCTAGGACGATCGCGTATGCTGCAGAGCAGCTACACTAGCAGACGCTGGCAGATCGCATCCGCTTACGGTAGTAGATACGGATCAGGAGATAAGGAAGACGGTAGCCACCTGGCTAAGGGCAAGGGGTTATCCGGATCGTACGCGATTATCTCTTGACGCGATTGGTATACGCATACAATCGACAGTGTAGCGGTACAGCTCTGCCCCGACGGCGACCCGAAGGTGATTTGATTGCTATCTGAAAGCTTTCTAGCAGGAGTCAAGGGGGGTCCTACGCGATTAAGCTTACAAACACTCTATGGCCAACCGCGGTTCACTCGCTACAGAGGTCCCACCAACAGAGATTGGAAGGTTGAACGTCCTTAAAGAGATGCAGCTACCCTAGAGGCTATCCGATTGCTATTTAATGGCCATCCGAAGAACTAACGGCTAGTTTTTAAAGCTACAGCTACTACCATGCGCTTCCAGATCAAATGCAATCAAGGGCTACTGCCCAATCAGCCAAAGAGCTGCCGAGACTAAATCGCAGGCGATTGTCTCTTAGAGCTACGGCTCGTCTTAGGGCTACGGCCCAACCCGGAGACTCTCCGGCTGTCAGCCAAAGGGCTGCCAAGACTTAATCGTACGCGATTGTCTCTTCTGAAGTTATAAGCTCAGCTTATGAGATCCTATTGCGGTTAAATGCCATCCTTAAGCCATAGATACAGCTTCAAGAGCTACGGCTCATCGAGATCGTACGCGATCTCTCTGCAAGGCTTTGGTCGCTCCGAGAGCTCCAGCTTACATCAAGAGCTACAGCTTGCCCAAGAGAATGGCAGCAGCTCAAAGATCGTACGCGATCATCTTTCTGCAAGGCTTTGGTCGCTCCAAGAGCTCCAGCTTGCATCAAGAGCTATAGCTTGCCCAAAAGATATGGCAGCAGCTCAAAGATCGTACGCGATCATCTCTCTGCAAGGCTTTAGTCGCTCTAAGAGCTCCAGCTTGCATTAAGAGCTATAGCTTGCCCAAAAGAATAGCAGCAGCTCTTAGATCCTACGTGATCTCTTCTTATTGCCAATATTACTCCGTAATAACAGTATAATTCAGAAGGAAGGAAACACGCGTATGGCTATTTAGCCATCACTTCCTTACAAAAACTAATTGCGCGGCCGGGGGAAGGCAATTAAGACGTCAATTTAAAGTCTTTAAAAAAGAGCTACGTCTTACAAAGATCGTACGCGATCTTTTAGTAAGGCTTTGGTTGCTCCAAGAGCTCCAGCTTGCTTTAAAAGCTCACAAGACCCTATTACGGTTAAATACCGACATCTCTCCGAACCCCTTCCGGGACGAGCCCTCTATAATCTCCCGCTACCGCAAGGTAATGGAGGGGGTTAACCGCAAGAAGGGGGGGGAATAAGGGATATTCTTGCGATCAAGCCGGCTCCAAGTGGAGACTATCTGGCTATCAGCCATAGAGCTGTCAAGACTTAATCGCAGGCGATTATCTCCAAGACTGTTCGTATACGATTAAGTCTTACCCCAGCAGACGCTCTTTTCCTACCTAAAATAGGCCCTTTTTCCCTCTGGGTTTTGGCCATAGGTTAAGGTTTTTATTGAGGCTGCTTGGCTGGTCCTTTTCCCCTATTTCTTTATTCCCCTGTACAAGCAAGGCTTCTGCACTGCTTACCTTTCTGTATATAGAACCAATCTATTGGGATACGGGCTGGGGGCCAGCCCTAACCAAGGGGGGGGCAATGTAAGGGTTATTTTGGCCCTTACTCGGCTGCATCGCCTAGGGGCTCTCAGGGGTCGCCAAGGCTAGCCTTCGGCTAGCCCTTGGCACCTCCTTATAAGCACCTCAGGCTATTGCCTACCCTCATTACCATATCGTCCTCTTCCATCGACTCCCTATGTGACTCATGCTCGGCTTGCCTGCTCCCTACCGTACACCCTGGCAATACTGCCTTACAGTTATTCTCTAAAGACGTAGATTTATTAGATCTGTTAGCATTTTGTAGCCTTTGACAAGGTATTGCTAGCACTGCGACGTGCAAGGGCCGCTTAAGGGGCATTGACAAATAGATGGTAATAAACATTTGGCACCGCCTAAAAATCAAACCTAAAGCGGTGCCCCTCGTATTAATTCTCTCCATTAAGGCAGGGGCGTCCAAACAAAATTCAATTAAGCATCTAGTTTTGATTAAGTTTAGAGCATATAACCGAATGTTTTCAGCTGCGGCTCTTTCCTTTAGTTGTCACTCCCAATACGGCGCAAGGCTGTGGTACATTCCGTAACAGTGTGAAGGTTGAAGGCTGAGTTAAGCTAAGCTGAGTCCAACGATAATATATTTAAAAGCCACCAATAAAGCCACGCACGATAATTGGCTACATACAACCAACCAATTTATGCAAGCTGATAAAGATAGTATACAGAGCGTTTAAAGGTTTCACTGGAAGTCGAGCTTAAAGATAGGATTTGGATATATAATCTGGCTTAATTTCTCTGCAGACGCACAACACAATAACAGCCAAAACCCCACTACCAGCCGACTTTCGATCTAACTACACATTATATCAACGAACAACCCACAAAAGCGAGCGATTACTCACATCCCAAGTATTATCTCCCCCATCGCATAAGAACCTCATCTCCCAAAATGCGAACCTCAATCCTTACTACTATCCTTCTCCCACTCTTCTCAATTGCCGTGGCGGCGGACGTCGTCCCTGCCGTACGACGCTCTGCCCCTGAATCCCACATCGACGCCCGTCAAAGCACGAACCCCTTGCTCGGCAAGCGGCAATTCTGCGACGCCGCCTATCCATACATCTGCACGGCCATTGATGGAGATTCCATGTGCATGGCCGCGTCCGAGGTCTGCTGCCAGCGCATTGCGGTTGACGGCACCTACCCCTATGTGTGTGATGCAACGCACCCGTACTGTTGCCCGAGCGAGAACGACATTCCCCAGTGCGGATCGGATGTGACGTGCGGCGCGGGAGAGTTTGAAGCTGCGCCGAGTCACGCTTTGGCTACCGAGTCGTCCGGGGTGGTGCCTACGAGAGAGACCGCTGCGGGTGGAGCGACGAAGACGGGTGTACCTACACGAGCAAAGACTAATGCGGCGGAGCGGGTTGCTGTGATGGATGGCGGTATCCTAGTTGCGGCTGTGCTGGGTGGTTTAGCGGTGTTGTAGGAGTATGTAGTGCAACTGTAGTATGCCGTATTTTTTAAGAGCAGGCGCTTAGAGAATAAAATAGTACAATTATATCTACCTAATCTCAAACCGCGTACTTATGTCCTTGAGATTAGCTTCGTCCCCTTCTTCGTCAGCAATGTGATAACTATTCCTGGTATTGCCTCCCTTAAGCTCCTCTATTGGTGTACTTGTTGATTTAGTAGATTACTCTATGTATACCTAGGTTCCTTAATAAGGATCTCTAAAGGAGTTATTACAGTTAGAGTATGCAGAATTTATATACATGTAGTATTCTAATGCTATTATTCTATCTATAGTAGTATCTATATATCCTTCTTCTTATTAAGACTACTAGATTAGTTAATTTAGCTAATATATATACTGAGCGCGCCAGATAACCAAGCGCGCCACCTATAAGGGGTATTTTAACCCTTACTCGGGTATATTGCCCGAGGGCCGTTTAGGAGAAGCCAAGGCCTAGCCGAAGGCTAGGCTTAGCACCTCCTTACAGAGGTATAGCGGTAAAGTAATCGCATAGCGCTAGCAAGGGGCCCCCCAGGCTACCTCTCACTTTACCTAATTAGGTAATATTGGGCCTGGAACCCAAAACATAGCTTAAGACGCGTTGACATCGACTCCCTAATGTTTCTCTACTAGAGTTAATACTCTATTATCTATTAAAATGTCTTCCGCTCTAGATACTATTCTACTTCCTCTTCTAAAGCCTTTTAGGCCTAGGCTACACCTATAACGGCGCTAGGGCGCGTTACCTAGTTAGGGGTTCGCTTAGGACTTAGCATGTATATATAGACGTGGCCTTACCACCTTCTCTTGCTCCTTAGCTTAATATCTTTATAATATAGCATTCGTTCGCTTCTTCTTATAAGTATTTATTTAAGTCTCTGTTAAGACATTTGTTTAATAGTTTAAGCTATTATAACACCCTCTAATTTAACCCCTAAAAGCTAGCCATTTAACGCGTAATTAAAGACGCGATATCTAGCTTCTCTACTTAATTAGGTAGTTCTATTTATAGATCTATAGACAAATATAGGTTACTCTATCTTAAATTCGAACTGCTATTATTAAAGCTACTCCTTAAAAGCAATCTAGCCGGCCTCCTATTTTTACTTAAGCTTAAGTTAAAGAGCTAGTCGAATTTGTATGTGCCTCCTCTATAAACTAGTAAATGTCCTTTTAAAAGCTAGTAGAGGTTATAGATTAAGGAGTAAAGAAAGACGCTATTTATACAGCTCTACTCTGCGAGGGATTCTATTATTATCTAGCTATATTATTACGGAACCCTACTATAGGGGCCTCTATAGGAGAGCCCCGTGCTCTTGTGTAACGTATTTTACTACTTATCCGCCTATACCAGTCACCCGCCTACCCTAAAAACCTACTAAAAATTGGAAAAACTACACCTTAATATCTTAACAACGGCTTAATAATAAATTCTAAAATTTTATAATTAGCCTTTTATATATATTTTAAACCTCTTATTAGATTTAAAAAGGAATCTATTAAGTAGCTCTAGAGATATTATAATTTAGCTTAAGATTAGAGGCTAAAACCTAATATATTAATAATGGCCAGGCTTATTACGCTAGAACTTTATTAAAAGTCTTAATATAGGTATAAAAGGCTAATTATAAAATTTCAGAATTTATTATTAAGCCGTTGTTAAGATATTAAGGTGCAGTTTTTCTGATTTTTGGTAGGTTTTTAGGGTGGGCGGGTAACTGGTATAGGCGGATGAGTGGTAGGATACGTTATACCTCGCGTAGGTATATTACCTCTTTACGCCCTCAACCCTTACGATCGATGGCGCAACGTCTTGTGGACTCCTCGAATATATACGCTCTATAGCCACTACCCACATTCTATAACATTACGTTATGCCTTTTTACCACTAACGCTTAGCCTATAACTAATTCTATATCTCTATAATACTATAGGCGCTGCTAGAAACAGTATATCTATAAATTACCTCACTTTATACTTTTAAGGAACCTATAATAGTAAAATTATATTCTTTACTAGCTACTATATTAAACCTAAAGAATAATCTAATACCTATACTTAACCTATAACGCTAATTAATCCTAAGAGAATTTAATTTATTAGCCCTAGCCTTAACCCCTAAGGAGATAGATACCAATAATGTCTTATTTTTTATTAACTATATAACTATAGATAAGTAAATAGAAGGGCTACTACCTATTAAAATTAAAATATAAGACGCCAAGATATTTGTAAAAATGGTAGTATAAAACCCTAATAAATACTACCGCCTTTTATAAAACTACTACCTGAAGCTTATATAAGCTAAGATGCGTATTACCTAAAACCGCAATATTATTTAAGACCTATAAGCTTATAAGGCGCTCGCTAATAATATACGTTAAGAAACTAAAGATAGCCTTTATATGTCTAAACGTAATATTTAATAGTTAAAGAAGAATAAGATTATACTAATTGCTATAGTTACTAAAAAAGAAGGCATAATTTAATACCTATAATCTTAGCTTAATAAGTATATTCGTAATAACGCTAGATACCTCTTTACTATATATAACACCACCTAAGTCTTTACGCCCCCGGTAACTTTACTTACTTAATACTTAATTATTAGCGACTTAGTCAATCGAGGTATGGGCACGGCAAAGGGGACGCGCAAGCCTATACGATTGAATTGTTTATAAACGAGAATCTAAAGCTAGGGAAAGGAAAGGAGAAAAAGAGTAGCGCCGTTCGGTGTTTTATAAGATCTTCGCGTCACGTAATCGCAATATACGGCAATCTGTGGCAACTTACCGGTACGAAGTTCTACTAAGTTCTGCCAAGTTCTACTAAGTTCTGCCAAGTTCTACTAAGTTCTGCCAGTGCCGTAACATTGCCCCCCCCCCTCTAAAAAAGCCTGCCCTTAGGCTTTATTGCTAAAAGTCTTAATAAGAGAATCTAACTAATTAAATAACTTTAACCGCCAGTTAAAATTCCTAGATATCTTAACACCTTATATAACTAAGAAATTTTTAGGGCGTTTTTATCCTTATATTCTTCTAGTAGCTTATTATCTTTATTATACTAGCATTCTATCTACTTATCTAGGTACTTTAGCGGTCTGGGTTTATTAGAGTAATGGCTATAAAACTTTTAAAGTTTATAGGGACTACCTATAAAGTTCTATATAGGGTACTAAGTAGGGTCTAGGTTATATCCTTTCCAACTAATATAATACTTTAACGTTCCCTTTATAAGTTTATAGGCTAGCATTTCTTTAATTTCTTATTTATTATCACTATTAACTTAAATTAGTAGGGGAGGTTTATTCTGTTATCTAGGTAGTAAGTTATTTATAGCTTTCTATAGCTTATCTAGTAAGAAAATAGGGTAAACTTTAATTAAGTTTAGGAGCTTAACCTTATATAAGTTACCTACTTTATTAAAAATCTTATATGGTCCTACTATCTTATAGTCTAGCTTACGGCTAGGCCGTTCTATCTTTTAGTTCTTTGTTATAACCTAAACTATATTACCTATAGTAAAGTTAGGCTCGCGCCTATGCTTATTTACCTACTATTTTATTAATTTCTTTAGGCCTTTTTTAGGTTTATATAAGCTACTTTCTAAACTTCTTTTAAGCGCTTAGCGTACTGCTAGGCTTCTTTATAAGATAGTTTTTTGCGTATAGTCTAAGGCCCTTCTAGTCTTTCCTAGTTAAAGCTTATATAGGGTAGGTAACCTATTTCTAGTTAAATAGGGGCAAATCTGGTAGAGTTGTAGGGTAGGGTCGCTTAGGCGTAGTTTATTAAGGGTAATAGTTCAGCTTAGTTATCCTAAAAGTAGTTAATAAAAGGCTGGAGTCTCTAGTCTAAGTATTAATTTATAATCTCCGTTTAACCGTCTATCTGGGGGTAATATACTATAAAAAGCTTTAGCTTAATACTTAGGATTTAGGTAAACTTATTCTAAAAGGCTAATATAAATTACGGCCTATAGTTGGATATAATAGTATCTAGTAGTCCGTAAATTCGGTAGACGTAATAGATATATAGTTAGGCTGCCTCTTTAGCATTAATATTCTTATAATAGGGAATTAAGAATAGGCGCTTGCCGAAGCGGTTAACTAGAATTATAACCATATTATATCCGTTATGGTCTAGAGGTAGCTTATAAAAGTCTATAGAGATATATTACTAGGGGCGGTCGGGTATTAGGAGGGGTTTTAATAATCTTAGGGTCTTATCTCGTGGAATTTTATAGACCTATAGTAGTTATTATAGTTCTATATATAGCGGTTAATGTCTATAATTATTCTAGGCTAGTAGTAGCGGTCGCTAATAATTCTATAGGTCTTATTTTTTTTAGGGTAGGCTATAGAAACCTAGGTATGTGCTTTGGTAATAAGCCGAGTCCGTAAGTTCTATTCCTCTACTATTACTAGCCGTTTACGGTACTTAAGCAGTCCACTTTTAAGGGACTATAGGTTAGAAACATTCTTTGCCTTTTTATAGTACTCCTATAGAGAAGGGGCCGTACGGTTTACCTATAGTAGTTTATTAATAAGGTCTAGTTCTATAGAGTTAATAAGGTATATTTCGGCATCTAAAGAGTCCGTATTTAGTCCTGCCTATATCTTAAAGTTAAGGTACTCTAGTTATAGTAGCGCTTAGGTCTGTAATAAGATCTTTACGGCTATCTAGTTATTTATATCCGATTTATACCTTATAAGAGCGTCTGCATAGTTAGTAGCGCCTAGCCTATATATAATTAGGAAGTTAAACTAAGATAGGGTATTTATTTAGCGCGCCTATTGGGCTATAAGGGCCTTTATTATTATAAAATATTCTAAGGCCTTATAATCGGAAACTACTTAAATAGACTTAGGGGTACCTTCTAGTTAGGCTCGCTAGTGCTAAAAGCTAGAGATAATAGCTAGCATTTCTTTATCGTGAATTGGGTAGTTTAGCTTAGCATCTACTATAGTCTTTAAATAGTAAGTAATATGGTGCTATTCTCCGTCTATCTACTTTTAGGAGTAAACGCTAGCTATAATATTATTTAAGGTATCGGTTTATAGCATTAAGGGCCGTTTTAGGTTAAAGTGGGTAAGTAAGGGAGTAGAGACTAGTCGTTTCTTAAGCTCGTTAAAGGCCTACCTATATACGGTATTAAAGTAAAAGGGCCGGTCCTTGTGGGTAAGTAGGCTTAGTAGTTAGGTAATCCTACTATAGTTCTTAATAAAGCGTTAGTAGAAGTTATAGAGCCCTAATAATAACTATACCCCCTTTATAGTCCTTAGGGGTACCTATTAATTAATTACGGCCGTCTTTTCTAAGTCTGCCTTAATCCCGTTTATACTAATAATAAACCCTAAGTACTTTATACGCTTAACACTAAATTCTAACTTTTTAATATTGGCTTAGAGGCTAGCTTTTTAAAGCCGTTATAGGACTTTATAGATATACTCTTTATATTCCAGTTTATTTTTAGAGTAGATTATAATATTATCTAGGTATACTATACAGAAGTTGTTAAGGTAGTTAAATAGTATATTATTTATATATTGTTAGTATATAGCCAGTCCGTTAGTTAGTCTAAAAGGCAGTACTTTATATTTATATATTCTGTAATAAATCTAAAACGTAATAAGGTTTTCTAATTTAGGGTTTATTCTAATTTAGTAAAAAGCCTAGCGGATATTAAGCTTTATAAAAATCTTAGCTCTACTTATTTAGGCTAAAGTCTTATTAAGTAAAGGCAGTAGGTAGCGGTCTTTAAGGGTTAAATTATTAAGCTTATGGTAGTT
>Ga0307515_10015549_pt1 | contig 14006 bp, 1 predicted proteins | sample 17_EM_MG_FD_194513 | JGI IMG/M metagenome (GOLD analysis project Ga0307515, IMG submission 194513) | Populus trichocarpa ectomycorrhiza microbial communities from riparian zone in the Pacific Northwest, United States - 17_EM | ecosystem: Host-associated > Plants > Roots > Unclassified | place... | reverse complement strand
CCTTAATATATATAACAAAGACCCCTAGGGCCTAACTTATAAGATTAAATAGAAATATTATAAGGATATAACCTAGCAGCTAGAGGAAGACCTAAAGGGTTATAAATAAGCTATATAGCGCTTCTATAAGCAATACCCTAAGAAGTTAAGACCCCTAGACTAGGTATAAGATAAGGAAAAGTTACGCCAAGGTCGCGGCCGACCACCGTATTAAAATTTATAGTAGTTAAGATGTTATAAAACTTTAACTAGCAGTTAAAGTTGTCTAATTAGCTAAATTCTTGCTAAGAAACGCTATACGGATTAATTTAGGTGGCGGTATAGAGTTCTACCGACCTTACTCACTAAACTAACTAATTAGAATTTTCTATGCCCGGTATAGAAAATCGCTATTAGCTTGGTTAAGGGTGGTAAGCGAAATTAACATCTTTACGGTAAAAAATAGGCAACTCCGTATACTGCCTATTTTTAAGTTATTTATTTAGTTTAGGGACTAAACCATCTAGGGGAGAGGAGTACTATTACGGCACTAACCTAACGCATACTGTTTCATACTATCTTATACTATTTCCTACTATTAGCTAGCCCACCACTAGCGACTTAGCGGCCGGCCCTACTATTTATATACAATACCCCCTTTCCACCTTCTTCCCCTCTTTATACTATAACGTAGTTATTTAATCTACTTCATTATAGCACTATGACATTTTCTGTTAGGAAAAGGGGGTAAAACGATAAATAAATCCACCTCTAGCTCGCTAGGTAGTAGGAATTAGGTCTTAAAAGTTAGAAAATCGATTGTTTTTAATGGTAAGATAGGTATGCATAAGTTTTGGAGTATAGCGCTACCTTTTAGTAAGGTTGTATATACGGTAAAGCTTTTAGAGCTAAGTTACTCTCCAGGACAACTCTATCTTAGGATCTCGTTAAATGCTTTAGACATTACAAACTCTAACTCTTAGAATTATAGTATAACTATTAACTGCCGCCTTTAGCAGAATAATTAGTAGGCTAATACTTAAGTCCTAATTAATATAGGAGCTAGTAATATAGGATTTATTAACAAGATCTTTATATAAGATAATAGTTTTACCCTAACCCCCCTTAACTAGCATATTAACGTATTTAGATTTAATAGCAAACGCACGGTCTTAGGCTAAATTACTTACGTAATATACCTAAGACTTTAATACCTAAACCATAAAGAACTAATTAGGCTTTTTATTACCATCCTAGGTTACTTAGTAATTCTTAGATAACCTTAAATAAAGCTATATAAAGTAACCATTAATTAGGATAACCTTAAGCTTCTATTTACTGCCCCGCGTTATAAGCAAGAATGCTCTATAATATACCGCTCTAACCCTAAACTAAAATTTAGGAATTCTACTAAGATCTACTAGCCTAAGATTTCTACTAATATCTACTTTACGCCTAAGGAATCTACCAGATTCCACTAGCATAGAAATTCTACCAAATTCTACCAATCCGAAAATTCTACTAAATTCTATAAGTTATTACTAAGTACTATACCGCCCTAAACTAAGCAGAAGCTTAAGCTTAGTATATAAAACTACTAAAAGAACTAGTATCCTATAATAAAGAGAATAGTTAAAAAAACCTAAACTTAAATCTAATACTAACTCTATACCTAATACTAAAACTAAAACTAAATAGGAAACTATATAAGAAACCACAGACAACCTAAGCAAACTTAATACTTTGGACATCTATATAATTAGTGCTACCCTACTAGCACGACTTGCTAAGAAACCCGAATATATAATCTTTGCGATTACTATACCTAATATTAAGAAAGCCTTAATACTAAAGAAATATACTAACCCTGCTACAAAGGTACTAGTAGAGTATTATTACCGCCTAGATACATTCTTATAAAAGAAAGCCGATAAGTTACTAGAATACCAACTATACAACTATAAGATTATACTTAAAAAAGGAAAGTAGCCTAGATTTGGACCCCTATATAGGATGTTTTAAAATAAACTTTAAGTACTATAAAAGTATTTAGACGAGAACCTAAGTAAAGGATTTATTAGAGTAAGCTTGTTGCCTATAGCTATACTAGTAATCTTTATTAAGAAACCTAATAGTAGTCTATGCTTCTATATAGACTACTAAGCTCTTAACGCCGTTACCGTTAAAAACTAATATCCGATTCTGTTAATATAAGAGACGCTAAACTAACTAAGTAAGGCTCGCTACTATATAAAGCTTAATATTATCTCTAAATGGCTTACTACATTTTGTACTTAGTATGGATTATTTAAATACTTAGTGACGCTATTTAGCCTCGCAAATGCCCTAAGCTTGTTTTAATATTACGTAAATAACACCCTACGTCCCTACTTAGATATCTTCTATACTGCTTATATTAACAATATTTTAATATATAGTAATAACTTGACCAAATATTGGAAATACGTTGACCTTATTTTATAAGCCCTATACAAAGCTAGTTTATAATTAGATGTAGATAAATATAAGTTTTATAAAATGGAAGTCCTATATCTTAGACTCCTTATTTTTATAAACGGTATATAAATAGACCTAAAGAAAGTTAAAGTAATTATAAACTGGCAAGAACCCGAGAACGATAAGGACGTAAAAGCCTTTATAGGATTTGCTAATTTCTACTAACGGTTTATTAATAACTTCTCCGCCCTAGTTTTACCCCTTATAGCTCTAACCTAAAAGGACTAAGCCTTTATCTTTAATAAGGAATATAAAAAGGCCTTTGCTTATCTAAAGGTTATATTTACTACTGCGCCTATACCTTAATACTTTAACCTAATATTAGCGACTTAGTTAATCGAGGCATAAGCATGGTAAAAGGGACGCGCAAGCTTATACAATTGGATTGTCTATAAACGAGAATCTAAAGCTAGGGAAAGGAAAGGAGAAGAAGAGTAGCGCCGCTTAATGTTTTATAAGATCTTTACGTCACGTAACCGCAATATACGGCAATCTGTAGCAACTTGCTGGTGTAAAGATCTGCTAGGTTCTGCTAACCAAGTTCTACTAGTGTCGTAATATTACCCCCTCCCCCCCTTTAGTAAAGCCTGCCCTTAGGCTTTATATATCTATATTACTCCTATAGGGCGTTCTTATCTTTATATTCTTCTAGTAGCCTATTATCTTTGCTATACTAGCACTCTATTTACTTATCTAGGTACTTTAGGGGTCCTAGTTTATTAGGGTAACGGCTATAGAATTTTTAAAGCTTATAGGGACTACTAATAAAGTTCCATATAGGGTACTAGGTAGGGTCTAGGTTATAGCCTTTCTAACTAACGTGGTACTTTAACGTTTTCCTTACTAGTTTATAGGCTAGTACTTCTTTAATCTCCTATTCGTTGTTGCTACTAACTTAAATTAGTAGGGGAGGTTTATTCTTTTATCTAGGTAATAGGTTATTTGCAGCTTTCTATAACTTATCTAGCAAGAAAATAGGGCAAGCCTTAATTAAATCTAGGAGCTTTACTTTATATAAGTTACCTATCTTCTTAAGAACCTTATACGGTCCCGTTGTCTAATAGTCTAGCTTACGGCTAGGCCGTTCTATCTTTTAGTTCTTTATTATAACCCAGACTATATTACCTATAGTAAAATTAGGTTCGCGCCTATACTTATTTATCTACTATGCTATTAATTTTTAGGCCTTTTTTAGATTTATACGGGCTACCATCTAGGCTTCCTCTAAGCGCTTAGTGTACTACTAGACTTCCTTATAAGACAGTTTCTTACGTACGGTCCGTGGTCCTTCTGGTCTATCCCAGTTAAAGCTTATTTAGGGTAAATACCATATTTCTAGTTAGATAGGTGCAAATCCTATAGAGTTGTAGGGTAAGGTCGCCTGGGCGTAGTCTATTAGGGGTAGTAGTTTACCCTAGTTATCCTAGAAGTAGTTAATAAAAGGCTAAAAGTCTCTAATCTAAATATTAATTTATAATCTCCGTCTGGCCGTTTATTTGGGGGTAGTATACTATAAAGAGCTTTAGCTTAATATCTAGGATCTGGGTAAACTTGTTTTAAAAGGCTAATATAAATTATAGGCTGTAATTGGATACTATAGTATCTAGTAGTCCGTAAATGCAGTAGACGTAGTAGATATATAGTTAGGCCGCCTCCTTAGCATTAATATTTATATAATAGAGAATTAAGAACGGGCGCTTATTAAAGCGGTTAACTAGAATTATAACTATATTATATCCGTCGCGGTCTATAGGTAGCTTATAGAAGTCTATAAAGATATACTACTAGGGGCGGTTAGGTATTAGAAGAGGTTTTAATAATCCTAGGGTCTTATCTTGTAAAATTATAAACCTATAGTAGTTATTGCAGTTCCGTATATAACGGTTAATATCTATAACTATTCTAGGCTAGTAGTAACAGTTACTAATAATCTTATAGGTTTTATTTTTTCTAGGGTAGGCCGTAGAGACCTATGTATATGCTTTGGTAATAAGCCAGGTTTATAAGTTCCGTTCTTTTACTACTACTAACCATTCTTAGTACTTAAGCAGTCCATTTTTAAGGGACTATAGGCTAGTAATATCCTTTACCTTTTCGCGGTATTTCTATAGAGAAGGGCCCATACGGTTTGCTTATAGTAGTTTATTAATAAAGTTGAATTCCATAGGGTTAATAGGACATATCTTAGCGCTTAGAAATTTAGTACTTAGTTCTTCCTATATCTAAGGGTTAAGGTGCTCTAGTTATAGTAGCGTCTAGGTCTATAATAAAATCTTCACGACTATCTAGTTATTTACGTCCTATTTACGTCTTATAAAAGCGTCCGCACGGTTAGTAGCGCCTAGCCTATATATAATTAGGAAGTTAAACTAGGATAAAATATCTGCCTAGCGCGCTTACCGGGCTATAAAGGCCTTAGTTATTATAAAGTATTCTAGGGCCTTATAATCCGAAACTACTTAAATAGGCTTAGGGGTCCCTTTTAGCTATACTCGCCAATGCTAAAAGCTAAAGATAATAGCTAACATTTCTTTATCGTAGATTGGGTAGTTTAGCTTAGTATATATTATAGTCTTTAAGTAGTAAGTAATAGGGTGCTATTCTCCGTCCGTCTGCTTCTAGGAATAAATACTAGCAATAATACTATTTAAGGCATCCGTTTCTAGCATTAAGGGCTATTCTAGGTTAAAGTAGGTAAGTAAGAAAGCGGAGACTAGTCGTTTCTTAAGCTTATTAAAAGCCTACTTATATACGGTGTTAAAGTGAAAGGGCTAGTCCTTTATAGTAAGGTAGCTAAGAGGCTGAGTAATCCTATTATAGTTCTTAATAAAGCGTTAGTAGAAGTTATAGAAGCCTAAAAATAACTATATCCCTTTTACAGTCCGTAGTAGTTCCCATTAATTAATTACGGCTATGTTTTCTAAGTTAGCCTTAATTCTGTCCGTACTAATAATAAACCCTAAGTATTTTATACGCTTTACACTAAATTCTAACTTCTTAATATCGGCCTAGAGGCTAGCTTTATAGAGTTATTATAGGACCTTATAAACGTGCTCCTTATATTCTAACTTATTCTTAGAGTAAATTATAATATTATCTAGGTAGGCCGTGTAGAAGTTATTAAGGTAGTTAAAGAGTATATCGTTTATATATTGCTAGTATATAGCCAGTCCGTTAGTTAGTCTAAAAGGAAGTACTTTATACTTATATAATTTATATTAAGTCCGAAATATAGTAAGATCTATAAATTTAGAGTTTATTTTAATTTGGTGGAAAGCCTAATAGATATTAAGCTTTGTAAATACCATAGCTCTATTAATTTAGGCCAGTATCTTATTAAGTAGGGGTAGTAGATAACGGTCTTTACGGGTTATATTATTAAGCTTATAGTAGTTAATACAGAAATAAAGTCCTCTATTTAGCTTTTTTATAAAGAGAATAAGGGAGGTAAAAGGGGCCTAGCTAGGCTTAATAAACCCCTTTACTAGGTTATTAACAAGGTACTACTTAATAGCCTATAACTTAGTAATGGATTATTTACGGAGGGGGGTATAGTTAAGGGCGTTTTCCTTATCTAATTTAATCTTAATCTTATAGTTATACAGTTAGTGCGGTAGAAGTATATTAGATACTACCTTAGAGAATATATTCTTAAACTTTTAGTATTAATAGGGTAGTTTTTATTCTACTAGCTCCTTATCTATAAGCGTACTTTCCTATCTACTAAGCTTACCTTTCTTTTTTTTTTTTAAGTATTTAGTTAATTTTGTATAAGCTAGTTATTAAAGTAATAGTATTAGGCTAGACTAAGTTTTAGTAGAATCCTACGGCGCTAATATAGCAGATATTAACTAGTAGGAGGTCCGTAGGTTTCCTTATAGCTATTTACTAAACTGTATTTTTGTTACGGTGCTGCAATAAAGTAAACTAAATAACTACGTTATGGTATAAAGAGGAGAAGAAGGTAAAAGGGGGTATCGTATATAAATAGTAGGGCTAGCCGCTAAGGCGCTAGTGGTAGGCTAGCTAATAGTAGGAAATAGTATAAGATAGTACAAGATAGTATAAAATAGTATATATTAGGTTAGTGCCGTAACAGTACTCCCCTTTTTAAAAGGTTTAGTCCCTAAACCAAATAGCTTATTTTTACTATAAAGATATTACTTCCGCTTACCGCTCTTAACCAAGCTAATAGCGATTTTCTATACTGGGTATAGAAAATCCTAATTAGTTAGTTTAATAAATAAAGTTGGTAGAACTCTATACCGCTACTATATAGCGCTTCTTAGCAAAAAAACTAACTAATTAGATAACTTTAACCGGCGGTTAAAGTTTTATAAGATCTTAACCACTACAAATTATCTTTATAGTTGGCCACGGTTTTAGTATAACTCTCCCTTATCTTATACCTAGTCTAAGGGTCTTAGCTTCTTAGGGTATTATTTATAAAACTTTAGTAGTACACGCTCGCACCTTTTTAGGGATTTCTTAGGTTCCCAGGTTTTCTTATTATAATACTTCCACTTAATATAATATGTTAAGCCGTGCTCGTCTATTTATTTATTATATATATTAAGAATCTTTTTAAATTCCTACTTGTCCGTAATATTGCTATTATTATCCCTTTTAGCTACCCTACCTATAACATTATAACGTTCCTTTTTATTAATATATACTTAACTAGGGATCTCTTTAGGGAACTAGAGGCGGACTTTTAAAGTATAGAAAGACTTATTAACACAAATATAGTTTAGGAGGTTAACTATAACTACTTCTCTATAGGTAGCTAGGATGGGCTAGGGTCCGTCCTAGTTATTATTCTACTTCCTCTTAGGCTGGTTAATTTTTATATTTTTAAGGCTAACCATAACTATATTATTCTTTTTAAATATTATATCTTCGTCTTATTCTATATTGGCGTTATCTTTATAGCGTCGCTAGGAGATATAAGCTAGGGCTTTAAGCTAGGTTAAGATGCGCTTAAAGTGGTTAGTAATAGTATTAGCTTATAGGTACTTCTTCTTTATATATATAGATAGGGCTAATAGCTAGGGGCCTGCTGGTTTAATACCTAGACGTAGGTTATAGCTATAGTTAGTAAAAAATAGTAAGATTTCTATAGTCTTATTAACCTGGTTATTTATAGCAAACTTAATAAGGGGGAGCCAATCTACCTAGTTATCTTAGGTAAAGCTTATAAAGGCGCGTAGGTACTTATTTATTACTATATTAACAATTTTAGTTTAACTATTTATTTTAGGGTACTATACGGAGCTAGGGCTTAGGGTTATCTTTAGGCGCTAGTTTAGGCAACGCTAGAAGTTAGAAATAAATAAAGAGCCTTTATTAGAAATAATGGTATTTAAAGCGCCGTGTAGCTTATAGATAGTGTAGATAAATACTTTAACAAGCTCCTTAGTATTTAGGCTAGTAACAGGAATAAAGTGTTTTATCTTTATTAGGCGGTTAATAATAATAAAGATATATCTATATGTTTTGCCGTTATAAAGGCACTTAGGTAGGTTAATGACGTAGTTAATAAAGATATTAGTCTATAGGCGGACTGGTAGTTTTAGTAGTTTTAGGAAACTGGGTAGTGCTAAGTATAGGGTTTTTATACAGAAGTAGAGAGCGTGGTCTCTTATAGGGGTGGCCGTAAACTATAAAATACCTAGCTACTAATACGTTTAATTAAGGAGGTCTAGTGTCTTAACGCGGCTTAGGTAACCTATAGGGCCTAAACTATATATATGGTGTATAACTTCTAGTTAGAGTTTAGGTAAATTAGGGATAAATACTTAATTTTTATAGTAGATTAGGCCGTTAATAATTAAATATTTGGATTTATTATAGCGGAGCAGCTTCCTAATCTACTTAAGCTAATAGCGTACTTTATAGTCTTCTTATTTGTATAGCGCAGCTGATATATTCCTAGCGAGTTTATTCTCTATATAGGCATTCTTAATAAGCTCCTTAAGGGGTTTTTTCTTAGGTTTTGGGTCTATTACTGCAATAAAGTCTTTAATGCTCTAGTTTTAGGATTCGCTCAGTAGTTCTTCTAGGATGGTAGGGCTAACTTTCTTTAGTAGTAAGATAACACGGTCTCAGTATCATAGATATTTATTATTAGTATTAGCAGGTATAACGCCTAGGAGGCGGCTAAGAGCGTCTAGGATTATAGCTTTAGTGCTAGGCCTATAGGTAATAACAAAGTTAAATTAGGAAAGGAACTTAGCCCAGCAGACTTAGCGCTAGTTTAATTGTTTTATTATTATAAAGGTTTAGAGGTTCTTATAGTCTATAATAATTTTAAATAGCTGCTTAGTTCCTTATAGTTTGGGGCGCTATTTTTTTAGTGCTTTAATAATTGCTAGGAGCTCCTTATTATATATTTTACAGATATATTTAGGGGCTAAGTGCTTAATAGAGAAGAATACGACTGGCTTAAGCTTATTACTTTTATTAGCTTAATAAAGCACTCTACCTAAAGCCTAGTTTAAGGCGTCTATCTCTACTATAGTCTTCTTTATATAGTTATAATACGCTAGGACCGGTGCTGTAGTAAATGCTATTTTTAGGAACTGGAAAGCCTGTGTTTAGTTAGGGCCCTATAACCAGCTAATACTCTTCTTTAGTAGCCTAGTTATAGGCTTAACTACCTTAGAGTGGCCTTAGATAAATCGTTAGTAAAAGTTCGCGAAGCTAAGAAATTGCTATAGTTTCTTAACTAATGTTAAGTCCTTCTATTCCTATAAGGCCTACACCTTCTTAGGGTCTATAGTTATGCCGTTAGTTAAGATAATTAAGCCAAGGTATTTTATTTTAGTAGCATAAAACTTAAACTTATTAATATTAATTTAAAGTCCAGTATTACTAAGTCTCTGGATGATTTTATTTATATATTTTATATGCTTAGTGCGTGTTTTTAAGAAGATAAGGATATTATTAAGATATGCAGTGTAGTAGTTATTAAGGGCGTTATATAGAATATAGTTAATATAGTTTTAAAATATAGCGGGTGCGTTATAAAGACTAAATAGTATAACTAATATTTTATAGAGCCTAAACTGGGTAATAAATGCTATAAGCTACTTATAGCCTTCCGCGATCTAGATCTGGTTAAACGCAGCAATTATATTAAGCTTAGTGAAGTACTTAGCACTATAGAGTGCGTTAAGTGTCTTGTAGACTAGTGGTAGTGGATACTAATTCTTAATAGTAACTATATTTAGGCCTTAGTAGTTATAGTAGATTTATATACCGCCGCCAGGTTTCGCAGTAAGGAGAAATAGTATAGCGGCTGGTGGGGTAAATTTATAGATGAAACCCTTACCTAGTATCTTATTAATCTACTTCTTTACGTAATTAAGTTTAGTAGGTAAGAGTAGTTTATTTTTATAATATAGGGCTTACTTTCCAGGTATAATCTCGATTTTATAGTTCTATGGTTAATAAGGGGGCACCTTATCTATATTTTTAGGGAGGAAGTATTTAATATATTCGTGAAACTCTTTTAGTAAGCGTTATAAAATGTCTTTGCGGGTTAATCCTAGTTTGCCTTTTAGAAATTTCTTAATATTAGTATCGACTATCTTTCGGCGTAGAGACTTAGACTTTATTTTTAGGTTTATTTTAAAGAAGTTATAAAAATAAGGGGGTAGCGCTTTGCGGGCTTTATCTATTATATAATTACCTTCTACCAGCTAATAAAAAGACCTCTTTAATAGGTTTGGTATTTCTATTAGGCCTATAGGCAGCTCCTTAAGCAGCTATTAATGCTCTTCTTATTTAACTAGTTCTACTAGCTCCGCTATATATATCCTTATTACCTTTACGTCTTTTTATTTATAGAACTAGGTAAAATTAACGGTATAAGTATATTTAATGTCGTCTAGGTTAGGGCGTATTTAGTTCTCTAGTGCTACGGCTAGGTTAGTATAGCTTAGTTAGCCTAGGGGGGCGGAAATAAGGCGGCGGCCCTATATGGTACGCGCGAGAGATAGGTATAAGGTTAGGCGTTATAGGGGGAAGGTCTTAATTACTCTAGTTTTAGTCTTAGCTATAACGCCCTTAGCTATTATACGTGTGGTTATATATACGTATAGTAAATAACTTAAGGTTAGGTGTTTTATTAGCTAACCTAGGTTAAGTGAGTATATATAGGGGGCTTAGGGTTTTAGTAGTGTTTATTTTTTAGGGGATAAGGTAGTAGTTTAGTTTTCTAAAATCTCTACTTGGTTTACTGCGTATATTAGCTTACTAGTATTAGGCACCTTTTTTACTATTAACTAATAATATCTAAGTGTTAGCCGTGCAATGCGTTTGCGTGGCACTATTTAGTTATAGTTAGGAATATGCTATAAGAGACAGTTATAGGCATAGTAATTAGAGTTAAACTTAAGCTCTAGGGCGGGGAATTTTACCTTTAGGTTATGCTTTTTAAGCTAGGGTATTTTAAGAATTACTAGTATAGAGGGTAATAACTTTATAATGTAGAAGAGCATAAATTCTATATAGTGGCTAATTATTATTATTGCTATAAAGTAGTAGGTAATAAACCTGGATGGGAGTCTATTAGTAAGGTAAAGTAGTTTTAAAACTAGAAGTCTTTTTATTATAATATTATGCTTTTTTATAAATAAGTCTTTATCTGCAAATGCTAGTGCTATACTACTAGTATTAATAAGGCTTATTATTTTAATAAGAACTTATAAGAGTAGGTTATATAGTAGGGAGAGGTAGGTCTAAATAAGGATGGTATTCCTATTACTATTTACTATTCTAAGGTTAAGTAGTAGCTAGCTTAAAACAAGGTCTAATTAATCTAGTAGTATAGATCTAATCCTTTTATCCTCCTCCCCGTATAGTTCTAACCCTTAAAGGCGACTTAGTTTAAGGATTAGCCTTTTAATAGCTAGATTATAGGGCTTGGCTAATAGCTATAGTTTTAGCTGGTATATCCTAATATATTAGTCTCTAACGGTGTATATATGCTAAAGGGTACTTTACTAATAATATAGCCGGTTTTATAATTGGTAGTAGCATAAAGTACTTATCCGTAGTTTATATACGGGACTATTAGCTAAGGCCGTATTAGGGAAGGGAATTATAGGGGGGGGTCTCTATATCCGAACCTACGTCCTTATCTATAATTACCGCCTTAATTACTATCCCCTTTATTAAAGAATCTGCCGCGGCTAAAAGGGGGTTAGCGTAATAGTATTAGAAGGGGGTTTAGGTTCTTCTAAGGGTTATAAGCATCTTTTTAGTGGCTAGGTTAACCACATGCTATATAAAGTTTATTATTTATATAATATCTTTAGATGTTATTAGGGAGACTATTACTACTACTGCCAAACTTAACGGCGTTAAGGTTTATTAGGTTATTCTACGGTAATATAGATTAATAGCCGCTAGCGGTACTTAGCTTAGCGGTATTTAGCTTAGTATAGTAGGTATAGTTCTATAGGTTATAAGCAAATATATCTATCTACTTACTTTAGCCTTTATAGTTAGTATCGCCGATCTTATAGCTAAGGGTAAGGGCTAAGTCCTTTATCTTAGAGGAAATATTCTTCTTAAGTAAATCTACTTTTTGTTCCTTAGTCTTGTTTACTTTAATTATTAACTTATTAAGCTCTACTTTCTAGGACCAGTAGTTACGCTCGCCTTAGCTTAAGGTATCTATATAAGGTGAGAATATAGATAGGGAGTCCAATAATAGAATAATAGGTATATTGTATAGACAGAGACGAATCCTTAAGGGAAAAGGAGGAGTCTATATGCGAGGTAGGAAGGGTTTTCCCTAGGCACGTATAGCGCACGTACTTTATAGGCGAGTTACCCCTAGGTTGCTCTAGGGTTGCCCATACCTTATAGCTATATAACTATCTACTTAGGTTTTACCTAATAATGCCCCCCCCTTTAAAAAGGGTCGTCCCCAATCCTTTATATACTTAAGCCTTAATAAAACCCTATAAAAAACCTTAGTAAGGAAAAAATTTAGAGGGAAAAAAGCGTCTTAATTTTGCGTATAGAGAGATGGGTAGTACATATACGCAGCGCGAAGATGTTAAGGAACTTTAACCGGCGGTTAAAGTTGTTTAATTAGTTAGATTTGCCTTGCCAAGACTCCCCCATATTTAACTAAGCTAGTAGCGATTTTGCATACCTAGTATAGAAAATCCTAATCAGTCCATTTAATAGGTAGAGCTAGTAGAGCTTAATACCGCCGCCTAAATTTAGTAGACTAGAAATATTCCAAAAGCTTACTTATATAGGTAGGTCGCTAATACCTCGCGGGTTGGTCGTAAGTTATTTACATACAGCCAGATTTATAGATAGTAAGGCTATATGCCTATTAAACCCACTACTAACCCTACTTTAGCCTTACGCTATACCGGCGTAGCGCCGTGTATACTTTATGGGTAAGTTATAGGTTACTTATATACGGCCAGGTTTAGGACAGCAAGGCTATATACCTGTTAAATCCACCGCTAACCCATACTTTAGCCTTACGCGTTATCTATATAGTATATATATAGAATAGTATAAGTTATTAGTATAGGTTACTACTAGCGGGTTACTAACAGGTTATAAACAGGCCTATTTTCTAATCTGCTTAGCTAGCATAGAATAACAGATTAGGTCTAAGAAGGGTGCTTTCTAAATTAAGCTTCGTTACTAGTATACGCCGTAGCCTTACCTATAAGTCACTAGCATCGCTAGGTTACGTTAAAGTGTGACTTATATAGGATATTAATAAATTAAAACTTCACCCTATATATACGCCGCAGTTCTTATAGTAATTATTACTTATTCTTTAATCCCTTAGGACGTCCTCTACTCTACTTTAATATAGGTTATATTTTAATAGCAGCGTTTACTTTTCGCCTGCGCTTTAGCTATAAGGCTAGGGTGTCCCGCTTACGGTACTTATCTAGCAGTTATTAATAATTCTTAAGTTCTATCTCGTATTTCTATTTATTATACTTATTTAGCCATCTTAACTATTTAATAAGGTACTGTAGTTATCCAGTATAATCTTGGTGGGCGATAATTACTTCTACTTCCCAGCTGCCTTCCTTAAGCTCTTTTACTACTAGGGGTTAAAACCTAGGGCGTAACCTATAAGGCTCTAGTAGGGAGATATAAAAGACTAGGTAGAGCTATACTATAGTAGGTAAGAGCTCTAGCTTATATACTTGCTGCCCTACGCGCTCTAGGATCTAAAACGGTCCCATAAACTTATAGTTAAGCTTTTTATAAGGACGTTTCGTGTAGATATTCTTAAAGGAGAGCAGGACTCGTTTACTAACGGCGAAATACTTAGCCAGATGGTGACGATTATAGTATTTTACCTAAAGCTATTAGGCGTACATTATTAACACCGCCGCTACCTTATGTATAAGGCGTAGGCGTTATAGATATATCTCTACAAGTTTAATATTTGTTAACTTAGACCCCTTCCTACCTTACTAGGCGTCTTAGACGCCATCTAGAACTCTATT
>Ga0307515_10015548_pt1 | contig 14006 bp, 4 predicted proteins | sample 17_EM_MG_FD_194513 | JGI IMG/M metagenome (GOLD analysis project Ga0307515, IMG submission 194513) | Populus trichocarpa ectomycorrhiza microbial communities from riparian zone in the Pacific Northwest, United States - 17_EM | ecosystem: Host-associated > Plants > Roots > Unclassified | place... | reverse complement strand
GGAGCTAGACGACCGTCAGAGCCAGACGACCGTCGTCAGAGCTAGACGACCGTCGCCGGAGCCAGATGACCGTCGCCAGAGCTAGACGACCGTCAGAGCCAGATGACCGTCGCCAGAGCTGGACGACCGTCAGAGCCAGACGACCGTCGTCAGAGCTAGACGACCGTCGCCGGAGCTAGACGACCGTCGTCATCGCCACACGACCGTCGCCAGAGCCACACGACAACCGTTCGAACGACCAGCTAGCGAACACGATAAACGATTCGATCAATCGATCGAATTAAGGTGACATAGACAGGTAGGCACAGACAGGTAGGCACAGATAGGTAGGCATAGACGGGTAGGTATGGACAGACAGATAGATAGACAGACAGATAGACAGACAGGCAGGTAGGTAGGTCGGTAGGTAGGTAGGTAGGTAGGTCAGTAGGTAGGCAGGTAGGTAGGTCAGTAGGTAGGCAGGTAGGTAGGTCGGTAGGTAGGCAGGTAGAAGAGAACCGTCGCTATATAATTTATTTTGCACCAACTGCGTAGAAAGAGTAATGCTTATTTATTGCTTAAAGTAAGCAAGATATATAGAATGCGCGAGAAGGGCATTATGTACAGAATGCGCGAGAAGGGCATTATATACAGAATGTGCGAGGAGGGCATTATGTACAGAATGCGCAAAATGCGTAATTAGCTGCACTGCATTGTTAAATACAGCAGTATGCCGCACTATATTATTAGATGCAGCAGTACGCAGCAGTATGCCGCACTGCATTGTTGAATGCAGCAGTATGCCGCACCTTAGTCGATACCATACGCTACACGTTGTAGTGCGCGGAATGCGCATTTGGCCGCCAAATGCTGCCAAATGCTGCAAAAATGCTGGTAAATTTTTTCCTGACGCACGCTAAGTATATCACGGTGGTATATCTTTAGGTTTTTGCCGTATATATTAAGTTCTGTAATTCACCAGCTCTTATCGCTTACACCTTTAGAAATAGAATGTAGTTTTATCTTAACTTCTTTTGCATTTCGGTATAATATATATCCGTCCCTTATATTTTTAATACGGGGGTCTTATAGCCACGCGTCTATTTCTTTTACTAACGTGCTATTGCGTACCTACTAGGCAACTTATGCCTATTCTGCAGAGCTTGCAAAAGGGTAGAATATATTATTGCCTTCATTTATTCCATCTACTGGCTAGCTAGGCCTTAGCAGGTGGTCGCGATCTGTAGCAGACTACTAATTAGAGTTCCCCTCCGGGTAGCTAAGTGGGGTTCCTGTATAGCGGCCAGTTACTTTATAATAAGTTTAGGTATAATAAATATTTAAGGTAGAGAGGCTTATTACCGCGTAACTGTGCGTTTTAGTACTAGTTAGTTATTCTACCGGTGCTATATTACTTAGCTCCTCTACTAATATTAAGCCGGTATTTCCTATAATAGTTAGTAAAGTATTATTAATAGCGGTGTTAGTTACTATAAGGTCGTGTACCTATTATTCCATAGTAAATTCGTTATCTTTATATATATCCGCTTGAGCCTAAATTATAGGATAGACATCATCCTGTTGGTTAAGATAGTCTATACCTATAGCTTTGTAGTATAGCTTATATCGCGCTAATCTACCCACGGTAGAAATCGTGCGCTTATATTTAGGGCACTGGCGATTTATTAAGCCCATTATAATAGCAATAAATGCGGCTCCTTACGTTATTATTAAGATTTAATAGGTAGGTTTGTGCCTAAAAAAGGTAGTGCATTATATAACTAATCTAATAGCCGTAATTTGCGGCGATCTGCTAGCTATCCTAATAACTATAACAGCTTGCTCCTTTTAAATTGTAAGTTAAATATACTAAGTAGCATATTATCCTAAGCGCTAATAATATATAAAGTAGTATTATATCCTATAGTACCTATTATAATTAATTTACAACCGCTAAATATTTATAAACCTTTAATCCCGCGTCCCTTGCTAACACTATACGTACCTAGCATAGTAATAATATAATTAAATAGTATATATACTATAGAGGAGGCATAGTATAAGTCTACCGGTAAAACTCCTAGGAAGGATAAGCAGATTATATCCGGGTTTAGTATTAGCAGCGCTTATTTATACAAGATTAAAGGGGCAGTTAAGGACATTATAAATAAAAATAATGTAATATCTATACGCTTCCGAGACCGAATAAATTACGCTATTTAAAGTAAAATTATAGCCAAAATCGTTAATTAAATCCCAGAGTCCAGTAATGCTCTAGTTAGGTAAACTAAGGAAGTGGCCTAATATCTCCTTACTTACACATAGTTAAATATGCGCAAGAAAGCTGGCCGGGCTAATACTAAATTAAGACTTTAGTATAGAGCTATAAATTCTGCTATAGGGTACCCTTATACAGAGCCTTAGGACGTATATTAATCTCTTTTACCTAAATATGTTAACAAATATAACGTTTAGGGTCTTGTAATCTGTATATACTAAGATTTAGAGAACATACTATAGTCTATAATTTACATAGACTTAGGTGCTAGTCTACTTCGAACTAACTTAGCGGAAGGATAGACGAGTCTTCTAGATTTCCCTAAATTTCTTAATATTGCCTAGAACGCTAGAGTTAACCTAGAGACGGAGGAGTTATAGGTAGATATACTAATAATTATGCTAGTTCGGAATATGGGACTTTTAAAGTATATAATATAATAAACGCTTAAAGCCTCTAAGGATATAATTATTTTCGTAGTTGCGAATATACGCAATATATAGTATTAGTCCTTATAGCTTTAAATCTAATACTATTTAGAGTCTTAATTATTCACTAAAAGCCCTACTTAAAAGGGTATATTAAAGCGGTCTTAATTAAGCCAAAATATTAATCCTAGACAGGTAAAACGTCCTAGGCGCATTAACCCTCGTTCTTAGGTTGTATATTCTAATATACTTTTAGCTCCGCCTATTATACTAGTTTTATAAAGAATATTTTCTATAACTAGAGGAAGCGTATTTAGCGGCAATCTACTATAGCAAATTGCCCTTTAACTCGCGCGCATTACATTCCGTTAGTAAGAGCATTTACCTTAGGCTTATCCACTTCACTTCACTCTTTACCTCTACTACCTTAACTAACTCTCGTACGGCGCCTCTACGCGATATTAATTAGTTAATTAATTAGTTTAACCGCTAATTGCTGCTTTAAGCTGCGACTTACTCCCTAAAACTACGGCAATCTATCTAGCAGATTAACTCTTATAATTGATTTATCTTACCCACCTACTTTAGACTCGCACCTTTACCAATTACTAATTAGATTCTTCTACTTTTATATAACAACGCTCCACTCCTTCTTTATTCCGTCTTAGTATCTTTACGTATTATAATAAAGGACTTAGATATTACGAAGGGATAGGATATTAATGCTTATCGCCTTAAGGAAATTAAGAGATATAATCTTAGATAATATATAAGAGGCCAGGCTTAAAAAACCCACGTTTTATACTGCTAAAGATAAAGTGCCGTACAATTAGTTTATTTAGAAGATTCTTAGTAACTTAACTAAGAAGGAACGTGCTTTAAACAGCTAGTCTAAATAGGCTATTATTCCTTTTATATTATCCTAGAGGACTAATGCTACTAAACGGTAAAATAATATAAAGTTAGAAGTTAAACCTAATTTAAACCCATGATAACGCTGGCACGTACATTTGCTTCTAAGCCAATCTCTAAATTATATGGTTTTACATTACTAAATAAGCTGTTCTTACTTAAAAATATAACCTTCTAATTTTAAAGAATAAACCTAATCACCTAAAGCACTATAGAGCTTTATATAGTCTATAAATTTTAAAAGGCAATATAAAAACTCTAACAGTTAAAGAAATTAGTTTCTCGCTATTTTAAGAGGTCTTAGTATTAGTAGGTTTTATCTTAAACAAGAATGAAATTACCTAGCTTAACGTGGTCACCAATAAGGAGGTTTATATTACCTAGCGAGGGCCATTATAAGCCTTATTTTAGTGGTGCATGCTATATAACAGGAGCAGAGTGGAATTTCTACTTAAGAGTATAGATTGTAAGTCCCTTTAATAATATCTAGCTATCTATATACTAATAATTGCAGCTAAGTATTTAATTATAAAAGCACCGTACTAATTACTAAATAAGTAGGGCATAAACCCTTCTAGAATTGCCAATACTCTAACCTATAGTATTCGCGCGCTAAGGCCGCACTTAAGAAACGGCAGAAGATCACGCCTAAGCTAATCCGCAAGCACTTAGATATTAAGTTTATTAATAAAGACAGCAAAAATAAGAGCAATGCTTTATCTATCTTATTAACACGTAGCGGCATTTTAAGTCTATTAAGTCTAAAGAAACGTAATTATAAAAGGGAGCAACCTACTAGAGGCATTTATAGGTAAACTACGGTAAACTACGGTAAGCTGCTAGGAATAGCCGCAATAATCTAGTTATCTAGCCTATGGACAATCCTGATAATATAAAGCACGGTAAGGATAATCGCGATACTCCCTAGAGCAAAACTGCTTTATATCCCTAATTAGCTTAGACTCTATATAATAATTTAACACTATACCCGCAAAAGCTTTCCTTAGTAAAATTATAGAAACCAATACAATCTAAGATACCTTAGGTAAAAATGCGCCTGAGGATAATATAACCTAAGCTAAGAAGATATAGGCTATAATGCCTATTACGCAAAGGTATAAGTATATAGTTATGTGGAGTACATCTTAAATTAGACTAACATTAGCTCTTTTTAGATTTTAAGAGGCCACTATAGCTAAAGCAGGAGGTAAGGTTTAACGAATGGAGTAGTGGATATATAAACGTTCGGCTAAGCTATACAGAGTTCCTAAAAAGGCCGTCTTAGTAAAGAACCCGGTCCCCGTTCCTAGTAAATAGGGTCTAAATTTAAAGTTTAAATCATTCCTATACTAGCTGCATAGCGCATTTAAGATGTTCTACTAAGAGCGCACGTAACTAAACGGTGGGGTTTTTGCTAATAGTATAGGAACCAAAAAAATCGTAACCGCGTACTTAACTATTGTCCTTAGTTACTACTATGCTATAAACCTAGATAAAGCGGCTGCTAATTAAGCGGCTAGGAATACGAATTAGTATCTACAGAAGGATAACTAGGCTAAAGACGCTGAGTGTCCTAGCCAGGATAAGATGCCTTTTCCATACTTATATATAAATCAAAACGCCATATCTATAATACGAAGATAGCATAGTATAAATCTAGTTATTATAATTCTAAGTATAATTACTAGCTAGAGAGACAATTACATCTTGTTATTTAAGGACTCTATACTTATAATGAAAGAGTAGACGCTACTACGGTTTGCAATATACTATGAGATAAAAGGTATGTCTAAAGGAATAGCGTGACTAAACCCTTAGGAATGGCTTTAAATGGGGACTTTAGGGGACTAGTTAAATTATAATGCGATAAATAATAGTCGGACTCTTATAGGTAAAAAGAAAACGCCCTACTTATAGTTCTCTAACGGTCCTCTATAGAAGTATATAAACCGTTACAACTACGCTCTTTAGCAAAATCTTATAGGATGAGTTTTATAATGAAAAAAATTAAGAAACTTATATTAACTAATTCCTTCGTTCTTAAAAAAAAATATAGTACCGCCACACCTAAGATTCTTTGCCTAGGCCATTTCTAGTACAGTAATAGAGAATGGTGTTATAGATATGTGCTAGTTTATTATAAGCGCCCTTAAAGATATAGATTAGGCAACCGCTTAAGCTGACTTAGCATTCTTAGAAAATACACGTCTGCGGAAGTCAATAAAATAGCTAAACTATAGACTTAATTTTTAAAGCAGGGAAGGAGTAACCCTAAAAGTGCCTTACAGTCTACGACATATAAAGAATTGGTTAAGGTTAGTGGCCTAATTCTTATAAATTTTCTCATTCGCCGTAACCGGGATACTATTGACTTTAATGACCGAAAACTAAAAGCTATCCCAGGCTAGCTCTAAATTTAATACGTAAAGTGTAATTATAAAACTAAAGAACTTAAATTCCTATACAGTATAGAAGGTGCAATAGTATTAGAAATAGAAGAGGCATTTTAGTAGAAAATGGTCAAATAGAGAGAAGATGGTTCTCTTACTAGGAAAAAACTAGTACAAATAGCCAGCAGCTCCTCAAGCAGCTACTTTACGTACTATAATCTAGTAATAACACCCAGGTTACTTTTATAGAAGGATAGATTTAATAAGGATCTTCTAGATAATAAAAAAAATAAACATTTAGTCTAATACTACACCAATATAGTTAAAAATTCTATTAAAAGTATCTTAGATTAGAATAAGGAGGAAATTCTTTATAATAACGCGAAGTTTAAGACGCTTTTAGCTATCTATAAAGAAATTACAGCAGCACTATATATTAAAGGCTATTGTAGCAAATTTTTTATTTATTAGGGCGGTATATATACCAATAAGTGGTAAAACACTCTATCTTTTTACCTCTTAATAGCAGCACGCTTAACTGGAACTCTAAGCTAACACTTATTTTAGGCCTTAGTTGCTAAATATAGCAAGGATGCTGTTATATGCCTCCTTAAAGGAACACTACTAAAGCAAAAAGACTATATAATCTATAACTTGTAGAAGCAGCTAAACGGACTATAAATTCTCTTATTATTTCTAAAGGCTATTACGGAGGGTATTACTATTAACGGCTTCCCATATTAAAAGTGGAATTCTAGATAAGCTTAAGTTTAAGAAAAACGTAGACATAAATAAGCCTAGAAATTTAAAGAAGTAGCTAATGTAAATGTTATAGATTATAGTAGCGATGTGTTTTTAATCCTTTTAGCGCGGAATTAGGCAATATACTAAATAGTTTGCCGTAAATTCTTCTCTAGTAGAAGAAGTATAACAGACTATTATTTTTAGAATTAGGCAATATAGTAGGCAGTATTCCGCAGTCTTACGGTTAGTGAAAGGTAAATACTGGATTGTTTTTTTTATAGAATTAAGCAATATACTTAGTAATATATAGCAGTCTCACGGCTAATAGAAGGCATATACTAAGTTGTTTTTTTATAGAACTAGGCAATATATCGGCAATATACCACAATTCTTTCATTAATAAGAGAAGGTATTATCTTGCTATTTAAGGAACCGGGCAATACGCGGGTGATATATCGCAGTGCTCCGTTAATAAAAGAAGCCGCTAGCTTATGACGCGGGAACCGGGCAATATACGAGCCAATATTCGGAATACTTTACTTATAAGAGGAGCCTACTAGCTTATAATGTAGGAACCGGGCAACGCACGATTAGGTATATTGCAGTACTCTATTAATAAGCAGCGCCTACTAGTTTGCTATTTAAGGACCTAAGTAATGCGCCAGGCTATATATTATAGTGCTCTATTAATATGGCAAGTCTGCTAGCTTGCGGCGTAGGAGCTAGGCAATATACAAGCTAATATATCGAAATACTCTGCTAATAGGCAACACCTACTAGCTTGCAATTTAAAGAATTGGGCAATATACCTAGCAATATGCGGCAACTTCGTACTTAGTAATAGAAGTTTACTAGCTTGCCGCTTAAGGAACTAGGCGGTATGCTAGGCAATATGCGGCAATTTCGCGCTTAGTAATAGAAGTCTACTAGCTTGCCGCTTAAGGAACTGGGCGGTATACTAGGCAATGTGCGGCAATTTCGCGCTTAGTAATGGAAGTCTGCTAGCTTGCCGCTTAAGGAACTGGGCAATGTGCCAGGCAATATATAACAATTTCTCGCTTAGTGATAGAAGTCTACTAGCTTGCCGCTTAAGGAACTGGGCAATGTACTAGGCAATATATGACAATTTCTCGCTTAGTGATGGAAGTCTGCTGGCTTGCCGCTTAAGAAACTGGGCGTATACTAGGCAATGTACGGCAATTTCGCGCTTAGTAATTAAAGTCTACTAGTTTGCTCTTTAAGGTAGTAATCTTATTAGATTAAAGCTCCTAGCTAAAGTTATAATTAATATAGACTTTAGATCTAACTATTTAATTAGTAGAGTAAAGTAAATATAAAGTTAATATAGCTTTTAGAGCTCTAGATCTATACCTAATTTAAAATATAGCTAAGGAAGAATAAATTACTGGTGACTCTGTACTTAATATAAGGCTAATTAGTAACTCCTAGAGCTCTGCTACTGACTTGGTGTCTATTAAGGGGCGTATTAGCTATAGAATCTAAAACACCCGCTTATTCTACTACTATTCTCTTTATACTAGTACACGGCTCGTTTTAGATACATGCCCCAATTGTAATACTGCAGTCGCGTTTACATGCCTTATATAATGTTATTATCTTAACCTTTTTAATCGCGATAAGCTTGTTTCCAGGGGGTTTATACGGAAGGTGGGTAAAGATGTAGAAAACGCCGATTGTAGAGAGGACGTTAGTTGAGGAGGAGGCTCTATTACTACACTAAAGTAGGGAGTCGCGATAGAGGCCTAGTGGTAAAAAGGGGCTCTTTTAAATTGTTTACTAACGTTAATTATGTATTAATATGCGAAGTTAAATCTAGAGCCTTATTCTGGAGCCTTACTAAATAATTAACTTAATTACAGATTTAAATAAGCTATAGTAGTAGCCGCCACTAATTATAAAACGGGTAATACTAAAAGGCGTATAGATTGAACAGTTATAATATGGAGGCGATTTGTAACCAAATAGTGAGGAGCTTTAAGCTCTATATCCCTTTATCTGGTAAAAGAGACTTTTTATATTAGGCGCTTTGGGCGCTCCTATCTAGGTTAGCATGCTACGGGCACCTTAGCTAGCGTAATTTTATTAGCAAGCCTTACTAAAACATGTTAACTTGCGATGCTGATGAAATATATATATTTAAGGAAGTTAGGCAAAATGTTGTAATATATAATATTATAACTATAGGTTTCTGCCCTTCCTCTATTAACCAGCTGCCGATTATATAGGATAATCCTCCATTAAAGTCTTCCCCTGAATTACTACCACCTATCCGCTTTATACGCATTCTTAATGTTAATAAAAATAAGCTTCCCTCTTAGATCTTACTACTAAACACTATCTATCTATTTATTACCTACTCTCTATATTAGAACTAATTTCCCCTTAACTTAACCATATACTAGCCCTTAACCTATTTTTAAAGTAAACATTGTAATAGTATATATGCCAATAAGGAGTTATAGATATCTTACGCTAATCGGCTATTATAGATAAATAAAAACCCTAGGTATATAACTACCCCAGCCAAGCGCACTAAGCGTCCCTATGTTAAAAAGGTGTCACTAAAGAACAGAGATGGGACCACTAAGCCAGCTCTAAAGCCGCGAAAGAAGAAAAGCGGCGGATAGTTACTAAAAGGAGATTAGAGGGTTTCTAATTAAGTAGGAGAAGAATAGTAAGGTAGCTAAAGCTATAAAGACAGCTTAGCTACCTATTAAAAAGCCTCTATTAACCCATTCTGTCCTACTAGCCGCTAAAAATGCCGCTGTATATAGTCTAGGGAGAACTAAGTTAAATAAAAACAGCGCCGCAGAGATAGCTGTTATAGAAACTAGAAAACTATAAAGAGGGACCTCTTTAATATTATAAGTTAGATAATTAGTTGTATAAAAGAGGAATGGGATGCTTTATAGACTGCGTTACCCGCTAATTACCAGAATAGAGAGTTTAAAGATGGAAATTGAGGAACTTTAAAAAGCTAAAAAGGCTTAAAATATATCTATCGTTAATTTAATCCGGGACGCCTAAGTAATAAAGTAGGATTATTTCTAAGGTTATAAAACTATATTCGCAACTAACTAAAGCGTATAATATAAATTAAAGAAAGGTAATATTTTAAGAGCTTTTAGTAAAGGACTAGCTTAAGGTTATAAGGGAGGACGTACTATATACGCCAAATAAGGTATATTAAGTGCTATAAGTAGTTAAATAGTTTAACCAGTAGCTGTTTAATATAGAGAATTAATTAAGGGCGGTATAGGAGGGCTTAAAGGAGGCTATAGTAAAGGCTTAATTAGCTTTATCTAGTCTCCTATTAAAAAATAATTAAAAACAATATATAAATTCTATACTTAGCTAAGTTATTACCTTTTTATATTAGTAGTTAAGACAGGATTTATAAGGTTTAATAAACTAATAAGTTAGTTTAGTTCTTAAATCCTAAAAATTATAACTATATAAGACTTATACTACCTAAGGCAATCTACCGCAAAATGCCGCTAGACTTGGCATTCTGCGTATTTACTAAAACTTTTTAATTTACCTTACCATTAATAAGCATTAGATAACGGTAATTTACTTACTAGCGTTACTGCGGAAGCATTTAACTTTAATATCCACTTCGCCTAACTCCTTACCTCTACTACCTTAACTAACTTTTACATGGCACCTCTACGCGATATTAATTAGTTAATTAATTAGTTTAACCGCTAATTACTGCTTTAAGCCGTAACTTACACCCCAGAACTACGGCAATCTACCTAGTTAATTCATTCTTATAATTAGTTTATCTCACCCACCTACTTTAAACTTGCACCTTTACTAAATACTAACTAAATTCTTCCGCTCTTATATAGCAACGCTCTACTTCTTCTTTATCCTATCTTGGTATCTTTATATATTACTATAAAGGACTTGGATATTATAAATGGATAGAAAATTAATACTCGTCGCCTTAAGGAAATTAAGAAAACAATCTTAGATAATATAGTAGAGGCTAGGCTTAATAAAGTCGCGTTTTATACTGCTAAAGATAAAATACTACGCAACGACTTTGTCTAAAAGGTCCTTAGTAACTTACCTAAAAGAGAAGGTATTTTAGAGAGCTAGTCCAAAGATACCATTATTGCTTTAATAACATCTTAGAGAACTAATGCTATAAAACGGCAAAATAAGTTAGAACCTAAAAGTTAGACTTAACCTAAATTCGAACCCATAATAACGCTAGCGCCTATATTTACTCCTAAGCAAATCTCGGAATTACTAGGCCCTATATTATCAGGTAAGCCGCTTTTGCTTAAAAATATAACCTTCTAATTTTAAAGAATAAACTTAACTACCTAAAACACTATAGAGCTTTATATAATCTATAACATTATAGAAGCTAATACAGAAACTCTAATAATTAAAGAAATCAGTTTTTCGCTATTTTAAGAGGTTGCAGTATTAGTAGGGTTTAACTTAGATAAGAATTAAATTGTATAGGTCGACATTAAATCCTATAAGGAGGCTTATATTACCCAGCAAGGGGCATTATAAGCCGCATTCTAGTAATATATACTATACTACAGAAGTAAAGTGGAATTTATACTTAAGAGTACTAATTATAAGTTCTTTTAATAATATCTAGCTATCTATATACTAATAATTGCAGCCGAGTATTTAATTATAGAAATATTATACTAAACACCGCGCAAGCAAAGCATAAACCCTCCCAGCATCGCTAATACCCTAATTCGCCAGTCTTTGCGCGGCAAGCCTATATATAAGAAATGGCGGAAGACTGCGTCTAAGCAGACCCGCAAGTATTTAGAGTACTTAGATAATAAGTTCATTAATAAAGATATTAAAAGTAAGAGCGATGCTTTATTAACCTTATTAGCGTACAGCAGCATTCTAAGTTTATTAGGTTAAAAGAAATATAGTTATAAAAGGGAGTAACCTACTAGAGTATCTAAAGGCAAATTACGGCAAGCTGCTAAGGACGGCCGTGGCGGTCCAGCTATCTAGCCTATAGGGGGTCCCGATAGTATAAAGGAGAATAAAGACAATTATAATACTCTCCAAAACGCAATCGCTCCGGATCCTAAACTAGCTTAACTACAGGTTATAACCGCAGATAATCTAGCTGGTAACACTATATAGGTTTCTACAGAAGACGACAACCTAGAAGAAAAGGCCCTTAAAGATATAATAAATAAAGCCAATAGGGAGGCAGAGGCTGCCAATTATATTAAGTAAAGGTATAGGCATATAAGCATATAGAGTACATCTTAAATTAGACTAACGTTAGCTTTTTTTAAATTTCAAGAAGCCGCTATAGCAAAAGTAGGCGGTAAGGTTAAGAGAATAGAGTAGTAAATATATAAACGCTTAGCTAAGCTATAGGGGGTTTCTAAAGGGGCCCTCCTAGGGAATAATATAGTTCCTATTCCCTACAGATAGGGTTTAAATCCAAAGTTTAGAGCGTTCCTATACCAGCTATATAATGCATCTAAGATATTCTACTAGGAATATATAGAGTTAAATAGTAGGGTTCTTGTAAACGGTATAGGGACCGGCAAAATAGTAACTGCATACTTAACTATTATCCTTAACTACTACCATACTATAAACCTAGACGAAGTAGCTACTAATTAAGCGGCTGGAAATGCTATTTAATATCTACCGGAGGGCCACTAGGCTAATAGCGTTAAGTATCCTAGCTAAAATAGAGTGCCTCTACTATACTTATACGTAAATTGCAACGCTATATCTATAATACGCAAATAGTATAGTGCTAGCCTAGTTATCGCAGTTCCATATATTATTACTGCCTAAAGAGATAATTATATCTTATTATTTAAAGACTTACCACTTATAACGTAAGCGTAGGCACCGCTAAGAGTTGCAATATGCTATTTAACGGCGGATGTTTCTCTAGGTATGGAGCAGCCGACTTTAGATAAGTGGCTAGAAATAGGAACGTTGGGAAACTGGACCGCCTATAATACTTTAAATACTTATCAGGCTCTTATAGATAAAGCAAAAACCCCTTACCCATAGTTCTCCAACAGTATCCTACCACTTAAAAAGGGTAATCCTTTAATTAGTACCCCGGCTGCCTTGGCAATAAGATTTATTATAATTATAATATCCAAATGCCTAAAATAGCGTGTTATTGACAACTTTATAATTATTAAAAGAGTCCACCGCTTCTTATCTAACGGTAAGCAAGAGAATAAAGGTCAGCAGTTGGTTAAGACTATATTTTTTAGTAGGGTTTTATAGGATAAGTTTTATAACAAAAAGAATAAAAAGACTATAGTTAACCAATTTCTTCGTTTCTACAAAAGTACTATACTGAAATGCCTTAAATTCTTTATTTGGGCTATGTCGGGGACTCTAATAGAGAATAGTGTTGTAGATATATATTAGTTTATTATAAGTGGCCTTTTAGATATAGATTGGGCAAGCGCCTAAGATAATAGTATTCTTAAAAAATGTACGTTAGTTAAAGTTAAAAAAATGGCGAAGCTATAAAGTCATTTTTTAAAACAAGGAAAGAGTAACCCTAAAGGGGTCTTATAGTCTACGGCATATAAAGAATTGGTTTAGGTTGGCGGAGAAATACTTATAAACTTTAAAATTCGCCGTACCTTAAATACCATCGGCTTTAACGGAAGAAAATTAAAAGTTATTTCAGACAAGCTCCAAATTTACTACCTAAACTATAAGTATGGAACTATAGAAATTAAATTACTATAGGGCATAAAAAGTGCAATAGCGTTAGAAATAGAAGAGGCATTCTAGCAGAAAATAGTTAAATAAAAAGAAGATAGTTATTTTAAGGGGAACTAACCAATACAAATGGCCGGTACCTCCTTAAGCACCTACTTTATATACTATATTGCAGCAATAACGCCCAGGTTACTTTTATAGAAGGATAGATATAATAAGGATCTGCTAGATAACAACAAAATCGATATATAAGCGAAATTTCACGTAAAATCAATTAAATCTCCTATTAGAAGCATCTTAGATAAGAATAAGAAGGAAATTCTTTACAGTAATACAAAGTTTAAGGCGCTTTTAGCTATCTATAAAGAAGTTATACAATTAAAAAACATCAGGGGGTATTATAGCAAGATTATTATTGGCACTAATTTCCCAACTATTAGGGCGGTATATATAGCAGTAAGTAACAAAACACTCTATCTTTTTACCTCTTAACAGCAGCTTACTTAACCAGAACTCTAAATTAATACTTATTTTAGG
>Ga0307515_10015547_pt1 | contig 14006 bp, 9 predicted proteins | sample 17_EM_MG_FD_194513 | JGI IMG/M metagenome (GOLD analysis project Ga0307515, IMG submission 194513) | Populus trichocarpa ectomycorrhiza microbial communities from riparian zone in the Pacific Northwest, United States - 17_EM | ecosystem: Host-associated > Plants > Roots > Unclassified | place... | reverse complement strand
CCAGCCGCTGATCGACCAGCCTGACGATCTCGTCGAGCGTCTCGAACGTCAGCCCCTGCTGCGCCGCGACCCGGCGGACCAGGCAGTCGACGCGCTCGATGTGCGCGGCGCCGCCGAACAGCGCGCGCGCCGCCGACGACGGCTTGCCCAGCCCCTCGGCGGCCTTCGCGTACTTCTCGAACGGGACCAGATCGGCCTCGTCGGCGCCGAGGCCGCGGCAGAGCTTCGAGACCCAGTCGTAGATCCCGCGCGACTTCTCGAGGTCGCCGTGCACGGCTTGCTTGATCGGGATCATCTCGTCGGCGCGGATGCAGCGGTAGTTGCCGGTGATCAGCATCGGCCACTTGGCGAGCGGCACGAACAGCGAGTCGTGGACCTTGAGCTTGACCGGGATCTCGATCGGGCCACCGCCCTGCCCGTCGCCCGGATCGAACCGCGCGTCGTCGATCGCGGCCTCGAGCTCGCGCAGCACGCCGGTCGGGCCGTCACCCGAGAACCGCGCCGCCTTGAAGTTGGTCGGCAGGCCGACCTGCAGCACGTTCTTGGGCTGATCGGGTGGGCGGAACGCCTGCGGATCGGGGCTCGCGAGCGTCACCAGCTCCGGATCGAAGCCCTGCCACACGCCGGGGTCCGCGTAGCACGCCGCGACCGCGTCGGTCTTGATCCCCGGGATCCGCTGGAGGTAGGGCAGCGGCGGCATGTTCATGATCGCCAGGCACGGGACGCGGGCCTCGGCGATCCGCCGCATCAGCTCGCGGACACCGGGCGCGCCGTACTGCGCCTCCTGCATGCCGAGCACCACCAGATCGAACGCCGCGGGATCGACATCCTCGGGGGCGGCGGCGGTCAGGCTACCCGGCAGCTTGGTCGACGGTACATCGAGCAAGCCGTCGCGGCCCTTGACCGCGAACTTCACCACCGTGCCGTCGCGGCGGATCAGCTCGGCGGTCGGCCGGGTGCAGACCAGCGTCACGCTCTGCCGGGCCATGAGCAGCTTGGTGCCGAACAGCGAGCCGTAGGACGCTCCCAGGATCACAACGCGGTAGGTCATGGCGGGTGGCTCCTTGGATCAGGATCAGATCGCGCCCTGCTTGCGCGCGGCCTCGACCTCGGCCTCGGTGAAGCCGAGCACATTGCGCAGCACGTCGTCGGTGTGCTCGCCGAGCAGCGGCGAGCGCCGGACGTCCGCGGGCGAGTCCGACAGCTTGATGGGGTTGCCCACGGTGAGGTACTTGCCGCGCTCGGGGTGCTCGACCTCGACGATCGTCCCGGTCTGGCGCAGCGACGGCTCCTCGGCGAGCTCCTTCATCGACAACACCGGGCCGCACGGCACGTTGAGCGGGTTCAGGATCGCCATGACCTCCATCTTGGTCATGGTGAGTGTCCACTTCTCGATCTCGGCGAACACGTGGCCGAGCTTGGGCAGCCGCGCCTCGGGCGTGTTGAATTCCGGATCCTCCAGCCAGTGGGCGTGGCCGCTGGCCTTGGCGAGCGCGGGGAACGCCTGGGCCTGCGTGATCACGTAGATGTACGCGTCGGGATCGGTCTCCCAGCCTTTGCACTTCACGATCCAGCCCGGGTGGCCGCCGCCCGAGGCATTGCCGGCACGCGGCACCGCCACGCCGAACTTGCCGTTGGGATACTGCGGGAACTCCTTGAGCGGACCGTGCGCGAGCCGCTGCTGATCGCGGAGCTTGACCCGGCACAGGTTCAGCACCGCGTCCTGCATCGCGCACTCGACGCGCTGGCCGCGGCCCGACTTCTCGCGCTGGAACAGCGCGGCCAGGATGCCGGCGACCAGGTGGATGCCGGTGCCCGAGTCGCCGATCTGCGCGCCGGTCACCAGCGGGACGCTGTCGATCTCGCCCGTGGTCGACGCCGCGCCGCCGGTGCACTGGGCGACGTTCTCGTAGACCTTGCAATCCGCATACGGACCGGGGCCGAAGCCCTTGACCGAGGCATAGATCATCCGCGGGTTGAGCTGCTGGATCTTCTTCCAGGGAAAGCCCATGCGATCGATCGCGCCCGGCCCGAAGTTCTCGACCATCACGTCGCAGGTCTCGATCAGCCGGGTGAAGATCCGGTTGCCGGCCTCGGTCTTGGGGTTGAGCGTCAAGCTGCGCTTGTTGGCGTTCAGCATCGTGAAATAGAGGCTGTCGGCGCCCGGGACGTCGCGCAGCTGGCCGCGCGTCGGGTCGCCTTCGCCCGGCTTCTCGATCTTGATGACGTCCGCGCCGAAGAACGCCAGAATCTGCGTGCACGTCGGTCCGGACTGCACGTGAGTCATGTCGAGGACGCGTACGCCTTCCAGAGCCTTGCCCATTGCGTTGCTCTCTCCTTCGAGGGTTCGGTGCTCGCCGGGCCGTCAGGCTCCTGACTCGCCAGCGCAGTCTAGCCCGAGGCCCGCGAGGCCATGGCCCGCAAGCGAGACAAAACGGTGTTTTCGCCGGATCGCGCGGCGGATGATCCGTCTCGTCCACCGTCGACGTCAGCCGCTCGAAAACTGCGAACCCCGTCGGAGATCCGACAGGGTAAGCTGAGTGACAGAACCAACATCCGCCGAGCAATCGAGCGCGGCACCTGCCGCCGGTCGTTCACGCGCGATGCGATCGACCCGCGCGCTCGACGACGGCACCGGCCGCGGCGCGCATGTAGGGAGAACGGCGCCCGCTACGGCCGGATCGACTTGCCGTCGGCGCCGGATTCCCAGGCGCTGGCGAGCTTGTACAAGGTGGTCTCGTCGAAGTGCCGGCCGACGAGCATGAGGCCGGCGGGCAGGCCCTCGCTGAGGCCGCACGGCATGGTCAGCGCGGGGTGGCCGGTGACGTCGAACGGCGCGCAGTTGGGCAGCATCTCGAACGCGCGCAGCAGGACCTCGTCGCGGGCGGCGTTCGCCGCGGGGAGCTTGCTCGCCTTGACCGGCGTGGTCGGCATCAGCAGCACGTCGTGGCGCGACAGCGCGTCGTTGTACGCGGCCGTCAGCTTGCGCGCGAGGTTCTGGGCCTTGGCGTAGTAGTGGCCGCGGTACTTCTGGATCATGTAGGCGCCGGCCAGCGTGGTGATCTTCAGGGTGTCGGACAGCTCGTCGGCGCGCTGCCGCCACGCGGCGTGGGCGTCGAGCAGGCTGGTGACGTAGAGCCCCTTCCAGTTGAAGCCGAAGCCGTTGCCCAGCATCATCTGTGCGGTGGCGCCCTCGGTGGCGATCGCCGACCAGATCGCCATCGCCGTGGTGTGCGCCGGGATCGAGACGTCCTCCACGGTGGCGCCCAGCCGGCCGAACGCGGCCGCGCCCTTGCGCACCATCGCCAGCACGTCGGCCTCGGCGTTGGGCGCCTCGAAGCCCTGCTTGAGCACGCCGATCCGCAGCCCCGTGATCTTCTGGCCGAGCGCCTGGGTGTACGGCGCCGCGGCGCGGCCATGGGTCTGGCGCGGATCGAGCCCGTCGGGGCCGGCGATCGCCTCGAGCAGCGCGGCGTTGTCGGCGACGGTGGCGGTCATCGGCCCGGTGTGGTCGAGCGTCAGCTCGATCGGCATCACGCCGGTGTACGGCACCAGGCCCCAGGTCGGCTTGAGCCCGTAGATCCCGCAGTACGACGACGGCATCCGGATCGAGCCGCCCTGGTCGCCGCCGATCGCCATGTCGACCTCGCGGTTGGCGACCACCGCGGCGCTGCCGGAGGACGAGCCGCCGGCGGAGTAGCCGTGCTTGAGCGGGTTGTGGACCGGGCCGTAGGCGCCGGTGTGGCTACCGCCCGAGAAGCAGAAGCACTCGCAGTGGACCTTGCCGACGATGGTCGCGCCGGCGTCGAGGATCCGGGTGATGATCGTCGCGTCGACGTCGGGCACGTAGCCCTCGAGCGTCGACGAGCCGTTGAGCATCGGCACGCCGGCGATGCACACGTTGTCCTTGATCGCGACGGTCTTGCCGGCGAGCTTGCCGCCGGCGGCGCCCTTGATCGTGGTCTTGACGTACCAGGCGTTGTTCGGGTTGTCCTCGCCCTCGGGGAAGTACCCCGGCGTGCGCGGATACTTCACCTGCGGCAGGTGATTGGGCATCTCGGCGAGCAGGTTGTAGCCGTCGATCGTGGGGGTCATGAGCTCGAGGTACGACGCGACGTCGGCGTCGGTCAGGTTCATGCCGAGCGTCCGGGCGACGTCGCGCAGCTCGGCGGGCGTCGGTTTCTTGACAACTCCCATGGTCATTCTCCTCGTGGGTGGAAGCGTTTCACCGCATCGGTCGGGGCTGGGGAAATCCGAGCACCTGCTCGGTATAGGTCTCGACGACCTGACTTATCGCCGTACCGTCGGGCAGGGTCAACACCGCCTGGTGCTCGAGCACGGCGTGCGGGACCTGCAGGGTCCTCGCGACGGCGTCGGGCAGCATGCCGCCGGCGACGTCCCAGCCGTCGGGCAGCGGCGACCACAACAGCTTCGCCGAAAGCGTCCGGCGCTGGAAGTGCAATGCCTGGACGGCCCGGCCAAAGGCGATATCGCTGGTCTCGAGCTGATGATTCATGTCGGGAGTCAGCCGCGACGGGACATACCAGTTGTCGGCCTCGGACAGGACATGTGCGCCGCACACCAGCTTCACCCGACGATAGCGAATCGGCTCGGCCAGGGACACGCCGAGCGCCTTGCGCTGATCCGCGGTCGGCTCCTTGCTGGCGTCCCGGTCGCGGACCGCCACGACCTTGGCCGGCGACGCGAGGTGGTGCGCGTCGCACCAGCGATCGAGCGTCAGGGTCGCGCTGTCGTGACTCAGGAGCTCGGCGTTCAGGGTCTGGAGCACCGCGAGCGCCTCGAGCCGCGCGACGAAGTCGTTCGCCCACACCGGCGCCGGCTTCGCATCGCCCGGCGGCACCGGCTTGGCCTCCGCTCCCGGGCGCATCGCCGCCGGCGCCAGCGCCAGCGCCCAGACCGCGGCGAGCGCACCGAGCGCCCGCCCTGCTCGTCGACGGTGAAGCCGCATCGTTCGATCCTTTCGTCGGGGAGTCCGACCGGAGCCGTGAGCGAATCGCCGGCGCATCCTACCGCCACCGCGGCGGCTTCCGTCAGCCGGGCGCGCCAGTTCGCGTCGCCGCGCGCGCGCCGGGCTGTCTGCTCCCGGCGGGCTGTCCGCTCCCGGGTCGACACGCTATCGTGCGCTCCGGCATCCAAGGAGCCAGCCATGGAGATCACCGGATCCTGTCACTGCGGGGCGATTCGCTACGAGGCCGAGGTCGATCCGGCGAACGCCGGCATCTGCCATTGCACGGACTGCCAGATCCTCTCGGGCACGGCGTTCCGGCTGTCGATCCGCGCTGCGCCGGGCAGCTTCCGGATCCTCGCCGGCGCGCCGCGGGTCTACACCAAGACCGCCGACAGCGGGAACCTGCGCGAGCAGGCGTTCTGCGAGAACTGCAGCACGCCGATCTACGCGACGTCCCCCGGCCCCGAGCCGAAGATCTACAGCCTGCGCAGCGGCGCCATCGACCAGCGCGATCAGCTGCGCCCCGCGTTCCAGATCTGGACGCGCTCGCGGCTGCCGTGGCTCGAGCTCGGCGCGATCCCCGCGGCCGACCAGCAGGGCGACGCGCCCGCCGGCGGTCCGCGCAAGCCCTGAGCCTCGGGTGTCGGCGGCCGTCGCAGGCCACCCGGCGAGATGCCCGCGGCGCTGCAAACCGGCGGGAACTCACCCCGATCGGCGAGCTCGGGGCCATTCGGGCAGGTTGCGCCCGTCCCTCGGCGTGGCCACCTCGATCCATCATGCCCAAGAACCTCCCGATCATCCCGATGCGCAGCGGGGTGCTATTTCCCGGCGTCAGCCTGCCCGTCACGGCAGCTCGCCCGCAGACCCTGCGCGCGATCGAAGCCGCCGTGCGCGATCCCGAGCATCGCGTGCTCGTGGTCACCCAGCGCGGCGACGGCGACGAGGTCGTCGCCGACGGCCTGTACACGATCGGAACGATCGCGACGATCAGCTCGGTCGAGCGCGGCCTCGGCGGCATGCGCGTCGTGCTCGAGGGTCACGAGCGCGGGATCGCGGTGCGTGTCGTGCCGCAGGATGGCTACCTGGTGGCGACCGTGTCCGAGGCCGCCGAGCTCCAGCCGCTCGACGCCAGGGACCCGACGTTCGTGGCGCTCCACCGCGAGGTCCGCGAGCGCGCGGCCGAGCTCGCCACCCGGCGCGGCGTGCCCGCCGAGGCAGTCGGCCAGATGCTGGCGCAGATCACCGAGCCCGGCCGGCTCGCCGATCTGGTCGCCAGCTACCTCGACGTGCCGGTCGCCGAGCGCCAGGGCCTGCTCGAGGCGCTCGCGATCGAGGACCGGCTGCGCCGCGTGCTGATCCAGGTGCAGCGCCAGATCGCGGTGCTGTCGGCGCAGGAGGATATCCAGTCCAAGGTCAAGGAGGAGCTCGGCGAGCGCCAGCGCGAGGTCTACCTGCGCGAGCAGCTGCGCGCGATCCAGAAGGAGCTCGGCGAGGGCGAGGGCTCCGGCGACGAGGCGCTGGCCGAGCTCAAGGCCAAGCTCGACAAGCTGCCGCTGCCGGCCGACGCGCGCCGCGAGGTCGATCGCGAGTGGTCGCGGCTGGCGCGCATCGGCCGCGAGTCGACCGAGTCCGGCATGATCCGGACCTACCTCGAGACCATCGCCGAGCTGCCGTGGGGCACGCGCAGCGACGACCACCTCGACATCACGGAGGCCGCGCGGATCCTCGACGAGGACCACCACGGCCTGCGCGACGTCAAGGACCGCGTCCTCGAGTTCCTCGCGGTGCACCAGCTCGCCCAGGGCAAGGCGCGCAAGGGCCGGATCCTGCTGTTCGCGGGCCCGCCCGGCGTCGGCAAGACGTCGATCGCCAAGTCGATCGCCCGCGCGATGGGCCGGACCTACGTCCGGATCGCGCTCGGCGGCGCGCGCGACGAGGCCGACATCCGCGGCCACCGCCGGACCTACATCGGCGCGCTGCCCGGGCGGATCCTGGCCGGGATGAAGCAGGCCGGCAGCAAGAACCCGGTGTTCCTGCTCGACGAGGTCGACAAGCTCGGCCAGTCGTACCAGGGCGATCCGGCGAGCGCGCTGCTCGAGGTCCTCGACCCGGCGCAGAACGACTCGTTCACCGATCACTACCTCGGCGTGCCGTTCGACCTGTCCGAGGTGATGTTCATCGCGACCGCGAACTTCCTGCAGAACATCCCCGGGCCGCTGCTCGACCGCATGGAGGTCGTCGACTTCGCCGGCTACACCGAGGCCGAGAAGCTCGCGATCGCGGTCGACTACCTGGTGCCGCGCCAACGCGACGAGAACGGCCTCTCCGCCGAGCAGCTGACCGTGACCGACGCCGCGCTCGCCGAGGTCATCACCGGCTACACCCGCGAGGCCGGCGTCCGCCAGCTCGAGCGCGAGCTCGGCCGGCTCGCCCGCAAGGTCACCCGGCGGATCGCGGCGCGCGAGCTCGAGCGCGCCACGGTCGATCGCGGCGACGTCCGCGGCCTGCTCGGCCGGCCGCGCGTCCACCCCGAGAAGGCGGCGCGCGAGGACCAGGTCGGCCTGGCGACCGGCATGTACTACACGCCGGCGGGCGGAGACATCATGTTCGTCGAGGCCTCGCCGATGCGCGGCAAGGGCGATCTGATCCTGACCGGCCAGCTCGGTGACGTGATGAAGGAGTCGGCGCGTGCCGCGTGGACGTTTGCGCGCGCCCACGCCGCCTGGCTGGGGATCGACGACCGCGTGCTCGAGCGCGACATCCACGTCCACGTCCCGGCGGGCGCGATCCCCAAGGACGGGCCGTCGGCCGGGATCGCGATGGCGACGGCGATCGTGTCGGCGCTGTCGGGCCGGCCCACCAGCCACGAGGTCGCGATGACCGGCGAGATCACGCTGTCGGGCCGCGTCCTGCCGATCGGCGGGCTCAAGGAGAAGGTCCTGGGCGCGGTCCGCGCCGGCATCACCCACATCGTGATCCCGCGGGCCAACGAGGGCGACCTCGAGGACCTGCCGGCCGACGTGCGCGATCGGCTGACCGTGTCGCCGGTCGACAGCCTCGGCGAGGCGCTCGCGATCACGCTGCGCAACACCACGCTGCGCGACGGCCAGCTGCGGTTCGGCGAGCCGCGCAGCGACGCGCCGCGCCTGGCGCACTGAACGCGGCACCCAGCATCGGGGGAACCGAGGGTCCGCGAGCTGCCACGCTCCCGCGATGCGCGATCCGCGGGATCTTGAACGCGAGACTACGAAGCCGACCTCGAAGATCTTCCCGCGGACTTCGCATCGGGCAACGAGTCGGGCAATAAGTCGGGCAATGAGTCGGCGGCGACCAACGACCCCACTGCAATCTGTCAGCATCACCAGCGACGGAATCGCGGCCTGCGCTGCTCACCCGGTGCAGCGTCGGCACGTGGCGCGTTGTGCAGCGCAATGGCGAGTCGGACTCATTGCTTGCAGTCGCCGGGGGGCTCCACTACGCTCGAGGTGGAATGGATACCGCGTTCCGTGCCGGTACGATTCTCCTCGGGAAGTACCGGGTCGAGAGCGTGCTCGGCCGCGACGGAATGTGCCTCTCGCTCCGGGTGACGTATGTGCCGCGCGGCGACGAGCTCGTGCTCACGATGCTCCGCCCCGAGACCGCGACCAGCCTCGCGGCCCACGCGCGGTTTCTCCGCGATGCGCAGTCGGCGGCGCGGCTGCGCGGCGAGCACGTGGCGCGCGTGTTCGACGTCGGCGTGCTGCCCGACGGCGTGCCGTACGTGGTCACCGAGGCCGCGCGCGGCGTCGGCCTCGCGAGCGAGCTCGCGCGCCGGGGTGCGCTGCCGCCGGGCGAGGCCGTCGACTACATGCTCCAGGTCTGCGACGCGCTCGCCGAGGCCCACGCCCACGGCGTGCTGCACCGCGCAATCAAGCCGAGCAACCTGGTCCTGAGCGCGGGGCTCGACGGCGCGCCGTTCGTCAAGCTCATCGATTTCGGGATCACCCGGACGCCGGTGGCGATGACCGGCGCGCTCGGCTCGGAGTTCGCGATGGGCACGCCGGGCTACATGTCCCCCGAGCAGATGAAGGCGACCGAGGACCTCGACCCGCGCACCGATGTCTGGGCGGTCGGCGTCGTGCTCTACGAGTGCCTCGCCGGCAAGCACCCGTTCAGAGCCGCGTCGCCCGCGGCCACCGCGCGCATGGCCGCGGTGGCGCCGCCCGAGCCGCTCGATCCGCGGATCCCGGGCGGGCTGCAGGCCGTCGTGTGGCGGTGCCTCGAGAAGGCTCGCGACGCGCGGTTTCCGTCGACCGCCGCGCTCGCCACCGCGCTGCGGCCGTTCGCGCATGACCAGCGGTCGGCAGCGCTCATCGTGCAGCGCGCGAGCCTCATGGCCCCGAGCGCGAGCGGCGCGAGCGATCCGACGCCGCCGCCGGGCCAGTATCCGGTGGTCATGCCGCCGACGGTGGTGGCCATCGAGTCGCCATCGCGGACGCGGCAGCGCTACGCGACCATCGCCATCGTCGCGCTGGCGGTGTCGATCGGCGGGATCGCGGCCGCGGCGCTGATCCGACCGAGCCGACCGCGGGGACCGATCAGCACGCTGGAAGCCGAGCTGCTCGTCCACGAGGTAGCGACGAATCCACGCGCCGCGAATCCCGGCACGGCGAGCCCGAGCGTGGTGGACCCCGCCGCCGCCAACCCGGGCGCCGCCAACGCGGACGCCGCCAACGCGGGCGCCACCAACGCGGCCGCCTCCAACGCGGGCGCCACCAACGCGGGCGCCGCCAACGCGGGCACCGCCAACGCGGGCACCGCCAACGCGGGCACCGCCAACTCCGGCACCGCCAACTCCGGCACCGCCAACTCCGGCACCGCGAGCCCGAACGCGGGCAATCCCGGCGCCGGCAATCCGGGCGCTGGCAATCCAATCTCCGCCAATCCGAATTCTGCAAATCCCGGCACCGCCACTCCGAATCCGGCCACCCCCGGCCTCACCAATCCCGGCCCTGGCAATCCGACCTCCGCCACTCCGAATCCCGCCAACCCCGGCCCCGTCATTCCCGGCGCGGGCAACCCGGGCACGGCCAATCCGAGCGTTGCCAGGCCGAGCACCCCCGCTCCCGCCACCAACCCCGGCGCCTCCGAGGCCTCGCAGAAGCTCAGCCGATGCGACGAGCTCCAGGCGCAGAAGGCATGGAAAGCGCTCGACGACTGCGCGTCGGAGCTCGCGAAGCTCGGCGCCGCCGACAGGGCGCAGCAGCTGCGTTCCACGGCCAGGCAGGAGCGCCAGAACGAGATCCAGAGTGACAAGGTCCAGCAGGCGCTGCGCGACGGCAACCTCAAGGATGCCCAGGCCGCGCTGCGCCAGATCGACGCGAGCTCGGTGTACGCCGCGTCGACGCGCGCCAACTTCGCGAAGGCCGAGCAGCAGCGCGTGGACGACGCGAAGCGCAAGGCCCAGTCGCTGGCGAGCGCGCACGACTGCGCGGCGCTCAAGCGGCTCGCCACCCAGCTGAGCTCCACCGGCACCGACCGGGTCGCCGTCGCGGCCCAGGCGGTGACCTGCGACGAGGAGGCGCCGGCCGGGGCCGGCGTCGCCGAGCGGCCTGCCGCGCCGCCGCCCGCTGCACCGGCGACCAGGGCGCGCGCTCACGGCTGCGACTCGGTCGACGTCAACGACGTCATGACCCGCGCCGCGATCCAGTTCGACTCGGGCTCGCCGGCCTCGGCGCTGTCGCTGACGCGCGTGGCGCTCGGCTGCAAGCAGACCGACCGGATGTACTGGCTCGCGGTGATGTACGCCTGCGCGGCCCGCGACGCCGCGAGCGCCAGGCAGTACTTCCCGAAGGTGCCTGCAAATCTACAGTCCGGAGTCGAGAGCAAGTGCCAGCGCGAGAACCTCGACGTGCGCACTCGCTGAACGCGCGTGGTTGACCGCGCGATGCCGGCGAGGCTAGATGAGGCCAGATGACCGCCATGGACGCGCGTGGATACCGTTGGCTCGTGATTGCGGTGATCCTGGCGGGTTGCTCGGCGCGGCAGGCCCCACCGCCCGCCGCGGTCAGCTCCCCGCCGCCCGCGCCCGCGAGATCCGGACCGGCCCAGCCAGCGGCGCGCGCGGCCCGCGTGAGTCCCGCGCCCGCGAGCCCCGGACCGGCCGCGCCCGACCCGAACCTGCCGGCCGAGCTCGACCGCGGCATGATCGCTGACGCCATCCAGCAGATCCGGCCGGACGTGACGAACTGCGGCCTGACATGGCCGGCCACGGGTACGGTCAAGGTCAGCTTGAAGGTCGGCGCTGATGGCCGGGTCGCGAGCGTCACCGTGAAGGCGACCCCGGACCCCAAGCTCGGCGCATGCGTCGCCGAGGTGATGCAGCGCGCAAAGTTCCCGGCGACGCGGAACGGCGGCGGATTCGCGTATCCCTGGATGTTCCCCGCGGCGCCGCCGCACTGAGCGCCACCGCGACGCTGGAGACCGCGGGCCTCGACGAGGCAGCCGCGCCACAGCGCGAGCGCCTCGGTCAACCTGCGCGACACGCTCGAGGCGGCTCGCGACACGACGGCGCCGGGTGCGCCGGGTTCGCGTCCGCGTGGCATCGGCGCGCCGTTTCAGCGCTCGCCTCCGCGCCGCACGGCGGCCTGGCTCGCCGCGAGCGAGGTTGCGCCGCGCCGACGTCGCGACCGCCGCGTGCCGAGCTGGCACGTCGGCTGCTCGACTGCGCATCGACCAGGGCGCGGAACGCCGGCCATCGGGGCCGGTGCGGCGAGCCTGGAACAGGAGAAATGATGCAAGCCGAACCACGTCGATCGACCGCGCTCACCGCGCGGCCTGCCTTCCTCAGATCATCGAGCGTCGCCGCCGCAGTGATCGTCGCGGCCACGGCCGCGTGCACGACCACGGTCGCGAGCTCCACCGCGTATACCGGCACGAGCACCGCGCAGTCGATCCAGATCGGCGGCTACACCACCGAGCCGTCGAGCTGGATCTACCCGCAGGTGCTGACCTCGCTCGGCGTCGGCGCCAAGGATCCGGGCGCGACGTGGGTATCGATCGGCGCGTTTCGCGCCGGCAGCTCGCCGATCAGCAGCGGCGGCCAGGACTACTATCCGTGGAATGGCACGCTGACCAACTTCACCAATGCGACGTGGCCCTCGGGCGGTGTCGCGCGCGTCCGCGTGCTGTACCAGCAGGGCACCGACTACACCACCGGATTCACGTTCGACGACCTCGGCTGCCTGCTTGCCAACGCGGGCTCGACGTTCCTCCAGATCGCCAGCGCCTGCCAGAGCCACGACAGCGGCTACCTCCACCTGGTCGACAAGGACCCGGTCCGCAGCTCGACGCGCAGCTACATCAGCCTGCGCGAGACCCCGACGGTGAAGTTCCAGGGCCAGGTCATCGCCGATCCGGCGCTCGACTACTACGCGGTCGTCGATCCGACCTCGACGCGGACCACGCTCGCCGACTGGCAACACCTGAACGGCTTCGACGGCTTCGGCGGCTCGATGCCCGGCTACGGCACGATCGCCAAGGCGACCTATTACAACCAGGGCGATCTCGAGCTCGGCCGCGACATGAATTGCGTCAAGAAGCTCACCGGCACGGCGCTCGCCTGTTACGTGACCAACTATGGCGATCCGGCCGGTGCCCCCGGCCCGGGCAACAGCGCGACCGCGTCGCTGGCCGCGGCGATCGCGCACAACACCGCCGGGCTGGTGGCGACGGTGGCGATGGAGTACCGGCCGAACAACGCCGCCAACCGGGTGACGTTCTTCGCGTTCGACGCCGCCGGCAACCGCGTCACCAAGGTGGTGCTCGATGGCCAGGGCGCCAAGAACATGCCCGGCGCCTGCCTGTCGTGCCACGGCGGCCGGTTCAACAACGCCACCGACTCGATCGCCGGCGGCCACTTCCTGCCGTTCGACGTCGACAACTTCTCGTACTCGACGGCAGTCGGCTACACGCTGTCTGCCCAGCAGGACGCGTTCCGCGCGCTCAACGGGCTGATCGTCGGCGCCAATCCCACGCCCGCGATCACCGAGCTGGTCAACGGCTGGTACGACAATAACCTCACCCCCGGGGGCCCCGATCAGGACACCGACTTCGTGCCCACCGGCTGGGTCGGCCACGAGGTGGTCTATCGCGAGGTGGTCAAGCCGTACTGCCGCGGCTGCCACGTCACGCTCGACGATCCGGCCGCCGCGCCCCAGATCTTCGATATCAACACCTACGCCGAGCTCTACAACTTTCGATTCGTCGCGATGACCCGCGCCTGCGAGCTCTACGATATGCCGCACTCCGAGGTCGCCCGGAACAAGTTCTGGCAGAGCCCGGCGCGCGGCCACATGATCGGCGAGTTCAACTGGCCGACCGCCTGCGACTGACCGCTGGGTGCAGATCTGACCCCTGCCGAGACGAACTTCGCGAGCCCCAGCGCGCGGCGCATCCGGCGGCATGTCGACGAGATCCTGCGATTCGTCGATGCTCAGCGGATGAGCAGGAAGTACGAACTCGGCTGGTTCCCGAGCTGCACCGGCGAATCGCTGGGCTCGAGCGCGACCTGACAGCCGAGATCATGGAAGCGCACGACGTCGACGCCGCGGCGATCGAGGTCGAAGGCCAGGCTCATCGCCGCGTCCTTCGAACGGTACAGACGTACACGACGCTGGCCGGCGCGATCGCGATGACGACACGGTCGAATGCGTCAGCCCGCTGGAGAACCGGCTCGGCATCGTCGGATTCTGGACGCCCAGTGGTCGAGCGCAGGATGACACGACTCACCGCGCCCGACGCCAACGCGGATTTCTCCATTGGAGAGATTTCTTCTCTTTTCCAGAATATGGATCCTCCATCGCGGCGTGGCTCGAGCGCGCCCCACGTGGCCGCGGAGGCCTTGACCGCAGGGCGTTGCGCTTCGTGCGTACGGCCGTGGGGTTGCGCAGATCGCGCAGCCGCGCCGTGACTCGTGTGGACAGCCGCGCTCGGCGGACGAAGTTGACGTCGGTGCGCGCCTGCCGCACACGACTCACCGCGCCCGACGCCAACGCGG
>Ga0307515_10015546_pt1 | contig 14007 bp, 18 predicted proteins | sample 17_EM_MG_FD_194513 | JGI IMG/M metagenome (GOLD analysis project Ga0307515, IMG submission 194513) | Populus trichocarpa ectomycorrhiza microbial communities from riparian zone in the Pacific Northwest, United States - 17_EM | ecosystem: Host-associated > Plants > Roots > Unclassified | place... | reverse complement strand
ACTCAAATACTTAATTGGGAGTGGATATTTGAGGATATTTGATGGGGTATGCCAAGCCATCGAAATGGTTGAAGCTGTGGGTTGTCAGCCAATAAAAATCCTCCTTAGAGGTACGTACCACAAGTCATCCAATGAGAATGATTCGAGCCGACAAAGCATGTGTATATATATTAGATGTGCATACATACAGTTATACAGGCGACTGTGTTTGGTAAAAGCTGTCATGAGAACGCCTACTTCTCCGCCTCACGCAATAAATTCCTTCCACACAAACTTCTTGCACAGCCATGCACCCTTCGTGCAGAACTTATTATGAAAAAATAGTCGCCTTTCCATACCAAATAACACAAATCAAATGCTATGACGAGTCTTAAGCTGAGAATTTGCGTATACGCATGGACTTTTGTCTGATAGTAACGAAATTAACGTTTGCTGTCGCCGGTTTTAATAGATACATTGTCGGAAAATTGTACTGAGTACCGGTACGTCATGCAGGTGTACATGTAGAGTAAGTACATACATGCAAAGTGTGGGTGGATGTAGCAAGCAGGGATGGAAAGTGAGGCTGTGAGTTGTTCCACAGTACATTACTTCATATAATCCCCTTCCAGCGTCAGTTTCTCTCGCTGCTCATCGACACTCACGCCGCAATGGAGATCAAACACCTGATTTCCTGTTCTACCGAGGAAGCGTTTGGAAAAAAGCGAAGACTATCATCCGGTTGGGACACCAACCGCCCTGCCGTACCTCAACTCGAACCCCCACTCTATTACCCTGCAAAACGACCGCGGCAAGACAACTTTTTGCTCCCTAACCCAGATAGCCTACAAGAGACCGTACACAGCTTCGATCCGATAAATCCAGACCCAGCATTTCCTGTTGGTCTGCCGGGCGTATTCTCGGACGGTCTTCACCTAAATGGAGAGCGTTCTCATCCCGTCTCTACTCGGAGTCCTTACGATTCTTCGGCTTCATGGATGTCACCGCTGTCTTACAATTCTCCAAGTTTATCCAACGCTCCGTTTGGAGATGATAGCGGTACCTACAACTTGCAGACCGAGGACAAATTTACGGATCAAAGCCCACACCAGCAAGCTCTCAGTCTAGCACAATCTCCACTAGGTTAAGCGCTTTGGGCAAGTGATAGTGTACGAGGCTGACTGAAACAAGCAGAAAGCAATGTAGACGGCGATATCGACGATGATTTTGTAATGCTAGATGGACCACAAGAAGAGGGCAATGCAGGCCCTTCATATGAGGTTTGTCTAGGAATGGTACGTGAATTGAAAGTCCGTTCATACAGTACCCTAGTCTAAAGTATACTAACTTTCTACAGCTTGAAGAAATTACCATGACTTGTTCCCAGGAGTTGACTCTACCGGAAGGACGCACGCATACGGAGGTTTTATTGGTACCGAATGGGGAGTCGGTATTCATCCATCGAAAGGGGGTTGTCCAAGAATACTTGGGCCTCATGTTCAAGCCGTCGGGAAAACTGCTAAGCCAATTATCAAAAAAGTATTCGGTTCATTTCGAAGCTTTCGTTCCGAAGTTGGAGAAAAAACCTTCGGACCAATGTTTTCCAGTGCATGTGGTGGTTTATGGTTTCATGAGAGATCTTGATAACCTTGCGGATGACCTCTATGCTGGCAATATGTATCTACAGCATCCACATTCTTTCGACCAGACAGTACCATATCAGAACCCCCAGTACCTTGTAAGACCAGGGGGAACTGTTGAACCTGTCGGCCCAGATGACTCTGAATCAGAGACAGATGAGAAACAGTGCAGCAGCAAAAGAGAAATTCAAAACTTAATAACAGATATCTTTGAAAGCGCCGAGGGCCCAGAATGTTTTGTCAATGTGGAAGTTAGCTCGCGGATAAGAACAACGCTGAAAAGGTATAACCAGTCCATGCCAAAATTCTCGCTGTACGTCATTGATTTGATCCGATGTTGACATCTACGCAGTCATCAAGCAAAGGCGCTGTCGCTGATGATGGAAAAGGAGAGCGGGAGAAGCGAAGGTCCTCAGTTTGGTTCTACCTGGGAATCTATTACATTTGGTCAGAAGAAACGGTATTTTTATTCCACCTATTCCATAGAAGACCTGGATTTTGATTTTGTGCAGGTACCGGAATACCATTACTGGACGTATGCTATCAAAAAAACCGCAGGATCTAAGAGGCGGCCTTCTTGCAGATGAGATGGGACTGGGCAAGACCCTGACGACCTTGTCTCTTATTGTTACTTCGTTGGATAATGTGCAATGTCGGTCTAATGATCTTGGTTCCGCGCCGAATGTTCAGAGGGATCAAAGTCTTAAAAGCAACACCTGCACACTGATTGTGACTACAAAATCGAGTTGGTTTCCACACTACGATAACATTTTCTTTCATAACGTTGACGCTTTATATCACAGTGCTTGATGAATGGGAGGATCAAATACAACGGTCGGTTATTATACCCTCTCCGCGGTTTAACCTCTGGCAGCTCTAGTTACATATTCGGTTTACCTGATGAAATTCTGACGTGGGCCCCCACAGTCACCTACATCAAGGACTACGAACATCACGTTTTCACGGTGACAGGAGGGAAAATGATGCCACGAGACTTATTGAGCATGATGTCGTTCTCACTACGTATCATACACTCATGACCGACTATTTTGTTGCTGGCGGTAAGGCTCTACGAAAACAGAACGGCGGACGAATCCTACACTCGATTTCATGGATGCGTATTGTCTTGGATGAAGGTGAGCATTTCATTGCTTCGGGGACGTTCTCCTGAATACATAATTGATTTATGTTGCGCCCCCTGCAGCCCACATTATCAGAAGCGGCACTGCGAAGCTGGCTCAGGCGGCTTGTGCTCTGCAAGCAAAGTATCGTTGGTATGATCATTCCCTGCCCCAATTTCTTCCGCCAAGTCTACTTGGAGCGGATCGTTGGTTCATAGTCTGAGGATTTGTCTACTTTAGGTGCCTTACTGGAACACCTCTCCAGAATCGTGTTGAAGACTTTGCGTCGTTGTTGTCTTTCCTCCGATTTGACGCCTTCGATAAGTTTGCATCGTTTGACACGCACATAGCGACCCCTCTCCGGAACGGTAGTAAGGATGCTGTAAAGAAGCTACGTCTGCTTGTCAACGCCGTTACTCTAAGGCGCACAAAGCGAACACTTGGATCGGAACTCCAGCTGCCATCTCGAGAAGACCTGACCTACACCGTGAGCTTTTCAAAGGATGAGGAAGAGATCTACGGGCTATGCCGTGACTATTACTGGGCAGTGGCTGGTGGAGGAACGGAGGCAAGCCGGAAAGGGTGCCATGGTTTGCTCCAGTGTATCCTTAGGCTCCGCCAGATATGTAATCATGGGATTGACCTGCTGCCAAAAGCTCTGCGAGAACGACTAGAAAACCATCTTGCCGCGACACGTGGCATGATAGTTGACACCCCTCCATCTTCACAAACCGAAGGGTCAGCCATTTTTGCAGATACAGACATGGAATCAAGTCACCCCTATGTGATTTGCAGGTCTTGTGTATCAAAGGCACAAGACAACCCCGAGAACGACCCAGAAGACGCGCAACAGGGGAATTCAGTCTGTCCTGTATGTCTTGATCCTAGCATTAATGCACGGGGATCCCCAGGCTCAGAAGTGGCATCGCCGGCAAACGATGAAGTCGATGATAATCTTTATATGCCGTCGTCAAAAGTGAAGGCATTGTTGAAGAACCTCGACGAAGAGCGGAAAATTGTGATTAATGGACAATCAGCGTGTAAAAGGTCAGTCTTATCCTGCGGCAGAAGAAACAGCAAATGTGCTGACGTTTCAGTGTGGTGTTTACGTGCTGGACAGGCATGCTGGACTTGGTCCAACGTGCGCTTAGAACTAATGGTTTCAGTTTTGCTCGTTTGGACGGTTCCATGACTGCAGAAGCTCGCAAAAAATCCTTAACAACCTTCCGGGAAGATCCAGCTTGTACTGTCCTGCTGGCCACAATTGGCAGCGCAGGTGCAGGGTCAGTAAATACCGTCGGATAGTTTCAGCCACCAAAAGCTAATTGCCTGCTTTATTTGCAGAATCGATATTACGGTAGCTTCAAGAGTTCATCTCCTCGAACCGCAGTGGAATCCCATGGCAGAAGATCAAGCACTGGACCGCGTTCACCGCATGGGCCAAAAGAACAACGTTGTTACCACTCGGTATATTGTTGCCAATTCAATTGATGAGGTACCAGCCATTTGTGTTTGCTTTCTCTATATATGGTTGCTGACTTCTGCAGGGTATGACGAGATTGCAACGGAAGAAATTGCAGCTGGTGGAGGACGCTCTAGGCAACAGCTCTCAAGACAGGCTTAAAGTTTGTAAACCCAAGTCCCCCTGAATGCTGCGCAGAATCTGATGCGAGAATTAGCGGTTGGAGGATGCTTTGCTGAAGTGAAGTCAACACCGGCGAGACGACTACATGCCGTCTCCCACCATCGGTCCTTCCGGCTCGAGGGACTCCGAGGCAAGAACAAAATACCATTACATACACCATCTATATAAGATTAGAACTCGCCAGGGCTCGACAGGCAAGTGAGCGAGGTGGCTGGTTTTAGGATATCTGCTGGTCTCAAGCGTGCAAGGTGGCCTGGCTTTCTGCGCTGAGATGCTGTTTTAAATGTTTATAGATACATAGTATGGTTGGTGGGATGTGTGTATATATTAGTGGAATTATATGGCATACTCGAGATTCGTTTCTCCATATTCCACCGTAAAACATGACGAGTGATACACAATGCCGAAAAGAATTGCAGATGAATCTAAGTAAATACCTCTCACCGCACTACATCCAACACCCACACCCCTCAACCCTACAAAGCTTCCTCTCTCCCCACCTCTCCCTCCCCTCCGCCCTCCCCACCTCCACTTTCCGTCCAAGTACCCACTCCACCACACTCCCAGCCATATCCGCAGCCCCCTCAAACCTCGGCCACCCCCAAAACCCCGCCGGAAACCCCTCCTTCACCAGCACCTTCACCTCTCCTCCCGCCCCCCGAATCTTGTCCACCAACCTCTCCCCCTCCCAAAACGCCGGATCAAGTGTACAAAGCAACACCAACGTCCTCGGCCACCCCACCCCAATCTCTCCCAGCAGTGGCGATGCCTCCTCCGGTGCCGCACCATAAGCCTTATACGCTCCCGCCGCATCCACAAGGCCGAGCGGATCTAGTGCCGGTTCCTGCGGCGCCCCGAAGGCGGGATGGAGACACCACGGTGTCAGGAGTATCACTCCCCCCACCCCCGCGGTACCAACACGCTGCAGGAGCGAGAGAAGCATGCTTGCGCCGTTGCCCGTGCCGCTAAGGATCAGATCCTCGTGGATACCCGACAGATGCGACAATGCGGCGTGGACATTATTTAGCGGTGCCGGCCACGGGGAGTGTGTGTATTCGAGTGCATAAACCGTGCAGCCGGCGTTACAGAGTCTTCTGCAGTACACTTTTCCCGTCAACGCTGGTCTCCTGAAGGGAGGGGGGAATTACGGTCTTCAGAGTCGAGATCTCCTGTGCCCCAACCGCCGCCGTGGATATGTAGAATTATGGCGGAGGGGGAGGGGGAGTTGTAAGAACGGAGCTTTACGCCGGAGGGGAGGAGGAGGTCCCGGGTGTCTAGGGTGTCGAGGGAGAGCTCGGGGGCTTGCGCATTGTTTAGGGTCGCGAGGTGGGAGAGGGTTTCGTTGCGGGGGCGGCGAGGGGAGGAGGGGTTGAGGAGGGAGAGCCAGTTTGTGTAGGACTGTGAAGGGACGGACATTGCGGTTTGAGCGGTGACATGGCTGCGGTTGATAGAGGCGGGGAAGAGATGAGGTCGGAGGGAAGATAAGCCGATGTACCTGCGTGATGCACATCCTTGCACGGTGCCTGTCAATAATGATTCCGTGTAGCACAGAAAAATTGTAGATACGACCCTAGCTTTGGCATCAGCTTTGGTATTAGCTATTCACCAGATGCCTGATCATGTCTGAACCGGCAAAAAGGCAAAAGAACAAGCCCCACGCGGGGGTCGAACCCGCAACCTTGAGATTAAGAGTCTCACGCTCTACCGATTGAGCTAGCGAGGCTGTGAATATTAAGGTTCTGCTTATTCAAATATCAACAACCATGTACAAGTCCACCGAGCTCACGATTCAGCCTGATAAACAAGAGGCCCATTCGAGGCTTTTCAAATTCCGGAAAGTATCCCCGGGCTCATTAGGCTGAAGACTATACGCGAAAGTGGAGCCGTTCGGTTCTTTCCCATACGGATCCGGAACATTTCTAGAATTCCTGATGGACGATTCTGTCGTGACATCCTGACAGCCCACTCTATCTGCAGCAATGGTGAGAATATTAACCCACCTTGGTCTCGATCTGAGTTCTCGTCGCTCTTTCTGCCGGCCGTATCCTGCTGCCGTGGCATGCGTCGTTAAAATAAGGTAAGAGTACATGAGGCAAGCAACCTGCCGAACTATTCCGACGGTTCCTGGAGTTAGTAGATATTTGCTGCCATCCACACATGTGGCGGTGCTTTGTTCGGTGGAAAGATTATCCATGCTTTGTACTGGCTCCTCCAAAGCGCTAACTCCGAACCGTTTCAAATCCTGAATTGACGATTTCCGTTCCATCTGAGAGTCCAGAGACATCGCGATCGTTCGAGAAACACGGAATTAAAGGAGAAAACTCAGTTCTACTCTCAGCATTGATGCAGGGTGGTACATAGAGGGCTCACATGCTGCAATGCAGGTCCAGCCTTCTGCCTCTAATGCAAGGGTACTTGCGGGCTGTACCTACATTAGAGCGGTACATACTAAAAAGTACCTCAACCGGTTGAAGATATTTCATAACACAGTCCGTCTTCGTGAGGGATGCGATGTTTATTCTACCTATTTGTTTATGCCCAGCTTCGCCGTCTACGTAATGCCTCAAACAAAGTTTCTTCACGACGGCGACAAAACGGCTCGGGCGGCTCGCCTATCACGTTGAGAACTAGCTTAATCTTGCTAACGGGAAGTACCGAGTGCAGCAAAAGGGCTCGAGTGAGACCTGACCCACGAACTGATTTGCTGGCTCCACGGGACCAGTTGCAGGTGCAGTTGCAGAAGCAGCAGCAGCAGACGCGTCAAGTAGTGCTATTTCTGCTCTCCAATTTGTCCCTTGTGATTTTTCTGCGGAGGGGAAGGCTAATAGCATACCCGCAACCCTTAAGTTTTCCGTTGGCTTTGAAGTAGCATTGCGCCAAGGGGTGCAGATTCGTCCCCGGTTGCAGTCGCCCGCTACGACTATCTTGACTACTCCAAGCGGTTTTGGGACCCCAGCCCCGAATCGTGGGGAGGGAGGGAGGGGAGTGCGAGAGCATAGATATGACGCCGACATCCTCCTCGTCAAAACTCCTTCCTTTCGAGAGTTTCTTGGATGTTTCTCTTCCCCCGCCTGTTCCTGTTCCTGTTCGCAAAGTCTGCCCGCGAGGCGGAATCGATCTACAACAAACGATAACCCCATCCAATCGCCGAGCGACTGCCACATGATTGATTGACCTGATTGATTGTAACTTCTTAATTGACGACAAACCGCACGACGACAAACCTTCCAGCTTCCTTTATTACAATAATTATAATCAAAGCTCCCCCAGCATTCCGAATACGAACCTTTTTTTCACGGCTATATAATTTGCGTACTTTTTTTCATTTCGGATACCCTGCTGTTGTCACTTTCACAAGCTTCATACGCAACACAACCTAATTTCACAAGCCAAAAACCCGAGAAGCTGCCTGCCACATCTACCCACCTGATCCACTCCATACCTACCTCGCTCGCCTCATCAATATGGATCACCACGACCGCGCACAAACTCCACGTTCATTTATGTCCGTCTCGACCTTCGTTTCCTTCGCGTCTAACGCTCCCCCTCCCGAACAACCATCCGCACAGCCACGAATGGCTTCTTCCGGAGGCCTACCATTCGATGAGCACATTTCGCCAACTGGGGGTGGGTTCCTGGGCGCCGGAAGGAAAACGGATACAATACGCTCGCAGATGAGAGCGAGAACACTCAGCAACGTCTCGAACTCAACGTGGTGGAGCGCGGTAGCAAGTGTTTCCAGCGAGGCCGAGCAGCAGCAACAGCACGAGGAGAACAAGAAGGAGATAAAGCCTGGAGCACCGGCGGCGTCGGTAGTTCGGAAGATAGATTCGGCCGTAGCGCTGGAGGAGGTTCAGGAGCGGCGGGAGAGCATTGCGTCGTCGTCCCGGGAGTCTACCTCCCAACGACGGAAGAAGAAAGAGAATGAGCGACCCGGCAGCAGTAGCAAACCAAAGCTTCTCTCGCGGAAATCATCAACCTCGGCATCCACCGTCACCATGGTAAACACCACGCGCTCCTCGCGTCGCCGCTCAACCTCAGTCGGCACCGCCCCCCCCTCCTCCCCCCCAGGTTCCAGCCACCGCAAACTCCGCCCCTCCACCGCCGCCGCGCCCCCAGAGCACACAAACTGGAGCTGGGACACGGCGGAGGCCATTACTGAAGCGCGACGACAGAAGCGACGAGAAATTGAGCAGTCGCTGGTACAGAAATATCCGAACGACCGATGCCACGGCGAGTTCCTCCCCTTCAATACAGACTTCAGCCACTCTGCGGACTCCCTCTCGCCCGTGCGCTTCCTCTCCCCCTCCTCCCTCCGCCAAGTCTCCTCGTCCGGCACTATGGTCGCCCCCGCCTCTGCCCCCGTTACCCCGCTCGAGCCAACAACAATCGCCTGGAAGAACCTCGATTCCCTACGCGCCGAATACGCCGCTGCAGACCGCCGGAAGAGATCCGCGTGGGAGTGGATACGGCAGCGGGTACTGTGCGGGGCTGGGATCCTGGGTTGTGGGGGGAAGAAGGAGTTCTGGGAGGATGGAGACGAGGATAAGGGGAGTGTACGGCGATATCGGCTCGAGCTACCGGATCGGGATGAGTGCGCTGTGAAGGCGCTTCCCGTGCGTGTTCGGAGTGTGGATACTAATATAAAGCCCGCCACTATTGCTACGACGACACACTTGGGTGTTGAGGTGGACGAGGATGGGCCGGAGAAGTGGAGTGTGGTCGGCGTGTTGGAGGGGAAGAGGGTGCAGGATGAGGTTGTGGGATTGCCACCCGGGTTCAGGGAGGAGGAAGCCGCAAGCCCGTTTTTGGCTAGCACTGTGAGGGGCATTGTGTAGATTTTGGCTTTACACTGAGTTTGGAGTCTCATTGATTTCTAGAGTGCGAGTTTTTACTATCCCATTGTAGGGACCGCTTTGATTGATACATGTACGGCATGCATGCTTTTTTGGTGTTGCGGGGTTTTACTTTCTTGAGGGATTGGAGTTTTGAAACTTTGTTTTCGTTTTTCTTTCTTCTTGCAAGTGTTGTATAGGATGGATGGATGGAAGTGTATATTCGTTGTTGTTGGGTTTGCGTGTATATGATGAAGAGAATGTTTTGTAGCTTATTCCAGCTTTTTTGTCTGGCACTCTGGATCCTAAGTCTAGTCCGTCTTGTGGATCTTGTTCACTCGAAACGCTAGTCGATGAGATACGGGACGTTCCGCGGAGGCATGAAGTCAGCTGATGATCGACGTACAGAGATCACGCGGTTGTGTGTTTCGAATCGGAAAGTTCCGTGCACGAATCAACGCCATGGACTTAGCCAAGTGCCGTAGTTAGATAGAACAGAGCCGTGAGTCTCTCATGTGAAGCTTTGAAGAATCCTGGTGTGCATCGGCATGGAGAATCTACCTTCTCTCCAATCGTAAACCCGGGTACGGAGATGGTGGCCATTCCAAACTACAGGCTCAGACGCTACGCCTTGTTTTTCATACCAAGGGTCTGAACACCAACGTTCGAAACCTGACCGCCGTGAGACCGCTACTCATTCTAGATTCTTCTACTAGGCTGGGTGACGATGAGTGCTAGTGCGTATACTTGCACCCCGTCATACCCCATCGCACGGGCATACAAGGCAGTTTTACAACCGTCCAAACGTAAACCCATCTCCCCGGAATGCTGTATAAGATGAAAGATATAGCTAACGTGTTTCCTCCAGGTATTCCAGCTGAACTGGGATGCAAAATCGGCGCGACGAATGATTGGTCATGATCCTAGGGAATGCAAATATGCCAAATGCCATACAATCGCTGTACTGTCGTCTGTAGGTAAATGATACGTGTGTTGCGGACTTCACAATAACTGAGGACTTGGATTTTTGGGGCCACGCAGGTTTGCATTGCGACAAGGCTACGGGCTGACTCTAATAGAGAAAACCCTGGTCTATAGAGTACAGCCTGGCGAGTGAGACAAACGTACACGTAAAAATAAAAAACGTGAGAATATCTGTCCTCAAGAACTCAAAGTCAGTCTAAAAAAGATACCAGTAGACAGAAGCATATCCCCGCCTGCTATCCAGCTTACAGCGTATGGCCATGGTTAGAAACCAAAGGATGAGGTAGTGGGTGGGAAACTATAGTTTGCTTCATTTCTTTGGTTATGAAATGTAGTGAGGATAGTTAGGAAAATATATGCCACAGTTAGAAAGTAGGGGCATGGTTCTATCACCAGAGGTAGAGGGTACGAAACCTGCCCTGAATGATCATTCGTGATACCTTAAACACTGAAGACCACAGGTTCGAAACCTTTAGGCTGTTCGCAGGCTCAAAACCTGCAGAGATTATTCTTTTGCTCTGCTGTGAAGCATATCTTTTCTAGTACCCGACCACGAAGTGGATACCCGCAACCGCTATTCCATACACGCTCGGTTTTCTTGGATTTGTTGCATTTTCCAGCCCTGTGCGCTTATTGGTCGATCAATGTCAAGGCTGTCGACAGAGTATTGGCAGTTAAGTGTGGGAAGGAGCGTCAGCAGATGTACCACACCTCCTAAGAACAGGCATTAAGAGCGCAGCCCCATTCACTTGCTAGCATTCGCTTGACACATTGTGTCAGGCTTACTGTTACCACTTAAGTAGTTTCAGCCGAGTGACAACTCGTGTAGTGCCAGCCGAATACTTTATCATGAGCCAAGACCCTTGGCGCGCTAACATGATCAAGTAGCGGACTCTTCACGTCAACGCAAGCATTTTCCTTTCCTTTGCGTGACTTTCGAAAGAGTTCCGAGCAAAACAGCGAGCAACAAGCAACGCCATGACTCGACGAGAGTATAGCATCGACAGTTTGATCGAGCAAGCAAGCAGCAATCATGGCAACAAACGTGTTCAGACTCCTCAGCCGGCGAGCCTTATTCAGGGCTGTTCCCAGACCTGTTTTTCATCTCTCCAACGGCGTTCAAGTTGCATCACGCCAGATTCATAGCGTGCAACTCCCGTACGTTGGGCCTCCGAGTTACGATACGATCGCTCGACGCTTCTCTTCAGACGTCGACCACAGGCCTATTTCATCCGCAAGCGCCAGCAAGAAGCTAAGGATCGCGGCGAATACGTGGATAATCATGATATCGGTGGCACGGATCCGGAAGATTACGATGTGTTGATCACGGATATTGATGATGAGAAACTGCGAACTGAAATCGCGGAGATAGTGGGGATACCGTACCATGCGAAGGCAACTACGGAAGATGCAAATAAAGTGGTCGAAATCGGTGATTGTTATATATACGGGCGGAAGTTTCGGACGATATTTCCAGCAGTTGTTACGAATGGTTCTGGGGCCCATTGGGTTTTTTTCATTGTGAACCCTGGGGCTCTATTAACGTACCTTTCCGCTCAGACGAGCGACCTTTGGGTTTTACAGAAGATAACGGACCGTATTATGTCAATATCGCTGGACGGAGGCCCCAATTTATACGTCACCACTCAACTCGCATTTTCTCGAAGTTAATATCCTTAGGATGGACTTTTTTCATCATTTTAACGTTTCCCAATTGATGACTTCAAGAAGCGCAGAGCAAAGTTGTTGTTCGGTATAGAGTGGCTTAAGAAGTTAAAGCTATAGTTCTGCGGTTGACTCGACTAGGCAAAGACTGGGGGGAGTGAATTGAACGGAAAATATTTCTATGAGGTTTTGGAGATTGATGGGAAGGAATGTTTGTACTTATAAAGCGAAAGGAGTTTCGGAGGAGTGTAAACATAAGAAATAAAAGTAGAGTTACTTTGGTGATTTATTTGAAGTTTTGTTATGGTATGAGATTAGAGAAGATGGTACGGGGACAGAGCCCCTGTATAGCTAAAGGAAATAGGATTTACGAGCGAAGCGAGAGTGTCAGCGACCGTGAGGGGGCGTCTGGATTAGGAGTATGAGGGCGTGTCAGGAATGGCATACAAACTTCAACAAAATCAAATGATTCCGTTGAGGAATTGAGTTGAGTTGAGCACTTCGAATACTTGAAGCGGTATGCCTCGGGAGATACTTGGGATGATTACCACGCAGTCCCCACCATCGATCTTGCTATGGCTTGGTTGGCTGTATCCGCAGGGACAGGACACTTGGCATCCGCAGAGGCACTCTTCTCAATAGCTGCTGCGTTCTCAACCTCCATTCCGAATGATCAATACCTTCGTCTTGGCGGATCAATTGCACTTAACAAGGGCATGGAGTTTATCTTGAAGGAAGTGCTTATCCATGATATTCCGCGGAAGGACGAGTTTCTTGAGGTATTTCGCATTAGGCATTGTCGCGGTGTTGGTATTTTATTAACCATCCCGAAAAGCGCTTCGATGGAACTGGACCAAAGCACTATTCACAGTGGATTGGTTCACCTTTTGGTGGAGTGATAGCGGGAAAGGAGGAAGGGTTACTCCAGAATATCTCCTTCGGATCGCTGCGAACAAGCGGGAATTTCTAGATCGTTCTAGAACCTACAAAGGATCTGAAGTGCAAAACAGAATTACAGCGTGTGCTTTAGGGCTTCAATAGAATACTAGCCATGCAACGATAACTAGTATGGTAATTAGAGTGAATACAGTATGAATAAAACAAAACAAAACAAAACGATAACTAGTAACCGTCACATTGGAATCACACGGTTTCAAGCCATCGCAAGGTCGTCTTGTTGCTAGACGGAGGCTTGAACTAGTCGGTCGACCCCGACGCATGTTGAACCATCACATGAAACCTCAGAAACAATTTCATCTTTGATTCCAGCGCTATCTCCCAAGACCACGCGTGTAATATGTTGATTGGAAATGTGTACTTGCCCTTCACATCCCTTGACAATACTTTATCTATTTAACAAATGAATTCTTGTTTATTGGGAGATTCTCGCCCTATGTATGCAAAACAATGCTTCTGGTCATAGGCTTTGGTAGAAAGTGAGCTTGCAGTCGGGAGTGGAGATCTACAGCAATCTAGTCCTAAAATCGCCGTCCAAACTATCTCCTCCAGCTTCATACCCTCCAAAAAGCTGTAGCCACCAGCTAGTATAAGACGTACTCAGGTGATATGATAAGCATGTTGCCTTTTCTGGGATCGTGCATAGCCTCAATGGTTCGTCTCGGGGCAGTCAACTTTGACAATCAATTCGCAGTGATAGTCAACATTTTGACCACATAAAAATTACATAATTACTTGATTAAATTGCAGTGGCTGTCAATCTTCTAGTTAATTTTCAAAATTGAGTACTCAATTTGCTGGTTACAATCATTACATCCGTCTCGATGCTCATCCGTGGATTCTCGTTTCAGTGCTCATAGCTTGGCTTATCGCTGGTTCAGCGTGAACCTTATAGAGTTAGAGATATGGTAAGGACGGTGTTGTGGAAGTGCAAAGATGGGGAGAGAGTAAGAGAGCCGGAATGAGGGAGGAGTGAGAGCAAAATTCCGGACCTGGATGAGGTTGTTGACCAGCCCAACAACAATCTTGGTGACGAATCGAGTGACGAGTATAGCTATGAGCATGAGCCTAGTGACTAGCACTAACATGAGCTCAATGATTGTCCAGCAAACTAAGTAATTAATTTAGTAAGATAGCCTCTGCAATTTAATTGAGTAATTAAGAAATTGTTGCATGGCAAT
>Ga0307515_10015544_pt1 | contig 14010 bp, 19 predicted proteins | sample 17_EM_MG_FD_194513 | JGI IMG/M metagenome (GOLD analysis project Ga0307515, IMG submission 194513) | Populus trichocarpa ectomycorrhiza microbial communities from riparian zone in the Pacific Northwest, United States - 17_EM | ecosystem: Host-associated > Plants > Roots > Unclassified | place... | reverse complement strand
ACGTTCAAAACGAAGCAACGAATGGGGTGCCATTACTGGGATCCCGACCCCCCTCACGTCCAGAATACCCTCCTCAGAGTCTTGCCAGCGGTATCCAAGAAGTGACTACTGATACCAGTGGTATCATCTTTGAATTAAACGCTCTCGCATATGACAACCCCACGCTGGACCGATCCCACACCGAAGGCCAGTTGTTAAGTGCGATACTAGACCACATGCATAACCCCCACGACAACGAGGTAACACGGTTTTCGGATCCATGGGTAGGAGATGGGGAGGCGACGCGGCCGCAAGTAGGATCACCACCAGTTGAGGCCAGATTCTGGAGTGCAGACATAATGAGGCGAGCCATGACCCGGCTTGCCTTGCCCAAGAGAGTTTATTGCAAGCCACGAGAAGAGACGGTGATCTGGGTGAGTACTGTACCAATCAGTCCTACTCAGAAAGGGAATGTGACCGCAATTGCTCTAGGCGACTCCCCTTACTCTTTTCAGGGACGTCGGGTCTAGCGACTCGAGCGTGGTGGCGTTGTCGGATTCCACTCCCGGATACGATTGTCATGACACTCTCAGGAGCGTAGTCACCATCGAGATCCTCCCGGAGGATGTCACCACCGACCCCTCCTCACTCTCTACTATCCATCACCCCCGTTCCCCGCCCCTCTTAGTTTTCGACGCCACCTCCACCTCTCGTTCGTCTGTGATGGCTCACTCGCTCTTCACCGTCCTGCGTGATGGCCAGACAATCCACACCGAGACGGCCGACATTAAGTTGCTCCGTACTCTGGCCTACGCTGGGGTGTCGGATGCAGACCGAACCTTCTGCTGCATTGCCCCCTTGGTGCCGAAATACTGGGGGAGCATTTGCCGAGATATTGGTAAGTCATTCACGTCGCACGGGATGGGTGAATTCCCCAGGGTCTCGTTTCCGAAATGTCCTTTATTTGGATTGACGATTCGCCCTCCCACAGACCTTGACCGTTATTCAATTATCCACGACATTTACCAACACTCTGGATCGGCCGCAGAGTCATCAGGGATTCCTGGACAGGATTGTCCAATCCACTCCGTCGAGTATCGGCTTACGTACCCGGAGTCACCCCATTCGTCTGCACAGCTATCGTCCACCGATTCGTTGAGCAGTACCAACACCCCTCGGTCGACTCCTTACAACAGTGTGAGTCGCATCCCTTATCTGCCACGTCATTTGCGCACCTGACCGCCGTCCGTCAGTATGAGCATACCACTGGCCACTCGCCGGTGCCACGTCAAGAACGCCACTATTTTGCAGAATCCATCGTTATGGCACCCCCGGACATGTGCAACCCTGACATCCATCACCCGTCCACATCAACAAGACGTCGCACCTTTAAGTGAAAGGTTCGATGTCTCCTTGATGTGTTCGACGCACCCCCTTCACTATAAAAGCTATTGTGACTGAAATTCAGTCAATTTCAGTTGATTCTCGTCACCTTTCAGGTGGGCGCACACGTTTTAGTGCTCCACATTGACACGATTTTTCAGCTTTAGCTCCGTTAAAAAAACGACTGAGTTTCAGTTGCCATAGTTTTTATAGTGTTTCCTGCTGTTGATGGTACTAAGGTTTACTAATGCACACCAAAAATCCCCTAAGGCTGGATGGTGTAGAATAATGACGCTATTGACTTCCATATGTCTTCTGTTCACAGTGCGGATCGTTTCATGAAATGGCATATATACAGCGTGTTTAACTGTAATCTTATCTGTTTGCCCACACCTCATCGCCATATCCTAGTCCATCATGGCAGCCGTTCAAGGTGCAAACGAGAACCGGCAACCCGCGTAATGTGCCACGATGCAGAACATCCACGATGTGCCACACGATCCCCATTGTTGCTTGGGACGATTTGAAGTATGGTGTGGTCTGGGACACTCTTCTCGAACGCTATTCGTTCCATCTCCTGCTGCTCAACACGCATCGCTTAGAAGGACCGGTGGCCACGGCCGGCCGGAAGACCTCACCCTCTTGGCCATGACCCATTCCCTTACACACCTGATACTGAGTACACTCCGCAGGGGGAAGGCACAAAGGTGGAAAAAAATTAACGGTGAACGGCTTGACCATAGTCCCCAGTGCCGTGGGAGAAACGAGGTGAAATGGAGAGGAACAAAAATGAAACGTCGCAACCCCCTTCCTTGATTACGGTCGTGGGGATAACGATAATCACAGCGATTCGAGCGAGGTCATAGGCGATGCTGCCAGATGTGGGCTCCCCATCGGATAATGACATTTCGGTCACTTCGCTCGACTTCCACCCTTCCTTCGGACACTGTTGCGTAAACAAGATTTAACGAGATCGATACAGACCCGAGCGCCCACCATCGTCAGGAAAATCGACCATGCGCGATAACCGCTTGTTGGCGCGTGTGGTCGCCACAAGCGTTGCCGGATCGCATACCCGCAGATGGTGGCACGCCAGACCAACGTTAAACTGGGGAGCGCACATAAGATGTGGTGTCGACTGACACTCGCCCATGGGATTAGGGAGACGTACTATAAGACACCGGGTACATCCCACATTCATGTACAAGTTTGGGCATATATATTATAAGACGACGGGTACATCATCCACTTGCCTACAAATCTGGCTCGGTATCTTGCAAGACGACGTGTGTATCCTGCGCTCGCATACAAATCTGGGTGGATATCTTGCGAGACGACGGGTGCGTCCTGCACTCGCTTACAAAACCAGGACTTCAAATGACATGTGCCTGCGAGACTAAATAAATATCTACAGGACAGCGTCAATCATGTAATCACCTCCAGCTGGCAGGAGAGTCCTACACAATTGTCCGGTGTCCCGTTGTCGCTTCTCAGAGATCCCGCATATTAAACCGAATATGGCTCATTTATTGAATTCGGTCAATCCAAATCAGTTTAACGAGATAGCGACGAGTAATGTAAATAAGATCAAGGTAATATCCTCTCAATAACACCGAAGCCCAAACTCTAGTGGAAAATATAACAAGGGGCATCAGGGATGATTGATGATAAGAGTAGGGCACGCACCAACAAGACAATGAGCAAAAGGGTTGAAGAGAACAAGCGGAAGAAGGAAGGGAGGAGGAAGGAAGGGAGGAGGAAGGATGAGAGGAGGAGGACGGAGGGAGGAGTGGAGGCGGGAGGAGGACGGAGGATGACGCATCCCTGGCAAGTGAGGATGATGGTGGTTGAGGGAAGAGATGCGGTTTAATCTCCGATCACGATAGATCGAGAATATATATTGCATGGGACAAACAAGACCAAATAACGCGTCCGACACAGAGACTGGGTACTCTGAGTTCTGAACGCCTCGCTCCTCCTACTACCACCTATTCTCCCATTTCTGCTTGTTCCACCCCTCGCAGCCTCGCACCGTTTCTTGTGATCGCAGTGCATTTCCCATCAACGCGTTTGACGTCACTTGTCGCGGTACTTTTACCATCAACACGTTTGACATCACTTGTCGCGGTGCTTTTACCATCAACAAGTTTGACACCACTTCTAGCAGTTGTCTTCCCAGTGGCTACTAGATCAAAAGCAACTATTTCTTGCGAGACAAAAAGCTTATTTTAACCAACTGAATCGTAAGTTTTGATTAAACACGCAATGAATCCCATTGAAAGGGTTAGCTTTCAGCATGGCCCGTAAACATTCCGAAACAAACGAACGTCCACGGAAAAAGCAAAATGTCGGTGCTGATGTCAGCATGACAACCCTCGGCACGCTTCCATTCAAGGAGCAGAGGAAGCGAATTAGACGGAGGGTCTCTGGTCAGGCTTCCAAGTCACATCCCAGGGAAGGCCAGCGCAAGAAGGCAGCACCAACGTACTATCAGCCGAGCCAATCCCCACACCCTGATCCACCATCAGCGGGATCTCATCCAGGTCGCTCGACAGCACAAGGACCAGGAGATTTGGAAGAGGACGATAACGGTGACGACAACAACGGCGACAACAACAACAGCGACGACGAAGACGACAACGACGACTTGGGTGATGAGGCATTGCTGGACCGCCTTCACAAACTCACACAATATGCGCGGTATAAGGCAATCGGCAAGATTTTTGCCCTCAAGATCTGGCCATGGCCATCCTCGAATTGGTGGATTGGAGACGAAGGAGCGAACGCGGTGCCAGAGCAAGCCACCAGGAGATTGAGCCTGGCACAGAAGCTTGATGCGGCGAAGAAGGGGTTAGACGCGAAGAAGAGGGCCGAGCTTGTGGCATTTATGTACATTGAGATGGGTGTTCCGGAAGATGAATGGTTGTCATCTAGGTTCCGAAGCCAGGTACTCATTCTGCACGTCATCCGATAATGAATACTAACACCGCTTCATAGTTTCAGTTAGGGGCACGATCACTCCGGTCCGAAATTGTCGGAATCCTGAAAGCAAACGCGCTTTCGATCTTCCAGATCACCGACATCGAAACGAATCACTTTCTTGATGCAGACGCTCGAGCTGCGAGCAAACAACTTGCAGCCCTCCGGGATAACAACGGGTTCCTCTATGCGGCTGAAGAGGACATGCCTAATCAACCCAAAATTTGCCGGTATTTTCGCAGTGAATGTATTGCTCGGGTGAGCCTATTTATTTTATTTTTGGATTCAACAGTAGATAACGGATTACAAGGCATTGCGAGTGGTGTTACTTGGCCCAAGAGCGATCGACGGGTCGAACAAACGAAAAAGATCCCAGTCGAGGGCCAGAAAGTTTGCAGTGACGGAGATATCGAAATCCTTGGCGGCTTTCGTGTCAACCGTCGTACGTCTTTTCAAATAGCCGGCTACACCAAATACTGACAAAACAAAGTTATTCTTCTTGCTCGACAAGTCGTCGACGACATTTAGTGAGGATGACGATCGGTTTCGAAACTTCTTCGACAACCGATATACATCTTTGGTCGTGCAACTCCAGGATGAACTTCCCCTGACCTTGAAGGAGACAATGAGGTGGTTGATGTATGAAGTATTTGAGCAAGAGGACGACACAGAGAAAGCAGAGATGGATGAGGAACAGTATGCGTTCGAAGAACAGCTGGGTAGGGATATTGAGGAGGCGACCCAGTTATTCAGGCGCAGGCGGGAGGAGGTGCTTGATGAATTCCGGCGCGATGACGAGGAGCAGGACGATTGACGAGCCCGGGTGCAACCATCACCCCTGTAGATTGTAGAACTGGTGTAATATTATGATTCGTACTGTATGACTACTACAAAAATGGCCACACAGTTTTTTACCATCATGCGACATGAGGGGAATATGAGGGAAGGTAATAAGTAAACAGAATTAGGACATGAAGCACAGAATGATCAATGGCAACGACACAGCGATGGACGGAGGTAAACAGACTTTGGGATAGCTGAGACAGGACGTTATGAGAGAGGAGCAGTAAAGCGACGTCGTCGTATCGAGTCCAACGGGGGGGATGAAAAAGGCAACAGATCAAAGCAGTTATCGAGATGCGATAGCTGATCGGATGAGATCAGGTCCACCTGCAAAGTCGCCGATTTTGGTATGGCAGCAACATGAATAGGAGCGATATGCAGCACTGGGGGTCAAAGAGAATCTGGAAAGGAGGAAACACCGGGGTGGGAACAGCGAGGCACGGTGCGTGCGGGTTGTGACATGGCTGCCGGGCTCACTGAACGACAGCAAGCCCAGCCCCTCTCACTCCATTCCCGGCATAGAGCGCTTCGCGGTTGTTCGAGCTCCTTTCCTTCCTCCTGAGATGTGTGGCGGCGGGGAAAGGTTCGGGTAAGCCTTGCTTCGGCCCATTCAAGTAGAAGATCTTGGGCCGGTACGACTCCTGCTCGTAAATAATGCACGAGTTTTTGAACTTTTCGATCAACGCCTCCTTGCCTTGGTAGTTAGCGTAGGGGGGCAACCAAGGACTTGGTCGGGGTATTCTGATTGCTGGTGGTCGGGGTGGGATATACCGGAGAAAGGGGGCTGAGTGGGGCGGGCCAGCGAGGGTGGTCTGAATGGAGCAGCATGTGCTTCGAGTAATCGACAGTCGATGGGTGCGTTATAGGCTGACGTCGGGTATGAGGGATAATGGTAGTCCCAGTTGTGCATCAAAGCGTGGGGGAAATGGTTCTTGACCGACGAGTACATGTAAGGGTATGTAGGATATTGATAATGCACCGGGATCGATTTGTCGAACCGCCGGAACGCGCATGTTGTTGGCAATGGCAGGGGGTAGACAAGAGGAGTTGGATTGGAGGGATAGTAGTGCTCGGCAGGTGGGAAAAAGTGACTCGGGGTGGCAGGGGGTTGGGTGGCGTGTGCGTGCTGCTCCTCGGGCTCAGAATGGACTGCAAAGTCAGCGGTTTCCAGAACATATGCTTCGACCGACGGAGGAGGGGGAATGATGATCGACGGATCCCTGGGTTCGAGCTCTCTCCCGCAGTCACGCTGCGTGGACGGAGTCGACCAGGTTTCAGAGAAGGACACTCTGGGGCCGCGTCCTCAGTGAGTTCCTTGGGGGTGACGAGTTCAGTGCAGAGACGAGCCCCACCGATGCACAGCTCGTGGGTGTTACTGACAAACACCTGGGCACACCGAGAGTCGGTATACTCTGCAATATAACACTGAACCAACAAGTGATCAATTGGTCAGGCACATAGAAACGAATGGCCTGGGAAAAACGTACGCCGCTGGAAGGATAAAATGATTGAAGGTGACCAGAGGACGCAAGGAGGTCGCGCAGCTGGTTCTCGCTCAAGATGCCATCCTCGATGGAAACCGATACAATGGCCTTGCACTCGTCCAAGAAGGCATTCGGACCGGGTACAACCTGGAAGCAGGGAAGCAGGATGACAAATGAATCGCACATTCGAAGGTGGAGGAATTGTGGTAAACCAGTAAACGAACCTGTCTTAATACACCAGCGATCACAAACGAGTAGATAGGGTAGCTCCATAAATCAGTGCCGAGTGTAGTGCCGAGGATTTATAGCGAGTATTCGATACATTCGTTGGCCTTGTCAATCGCTTCGTTGCGGTCATTAATCGAATTCGTTGTGGTGTCGTAAACCGCGGACCACTCGAGATACTCCTCTTCTTCAAGTACCTGTATGCAATACAAAGCGTTCGAAGGCTGCCGTTGGCGAAGGTCTCTATATCTTTGGTGGTCTGGGTCTTGAGCGTTGGGTCCTGATCTGCGGCCAGCCGCTCGTAGATGACGCTATCCACACCCTTACAGTATAGCGCGATCCTGCCTTGCGGGCTACGAACGATGACACCCATCCTCTTCCTCATCGAGTTGAACAGGATATAATGATTGGCCTGGCCCATGACTTCGATATCGATGAAATCCTTTCCTTTCGCGACGAAAGGGAAACCAGTGTCACAAGCGGCAGCGACCAAAGCCGCCTCGTCCGGACTCTCAGCCTTGTACGTCAGAAATAATGGGCTTTCCTTCGGCTCCGGTCGATCCGAGAGGACACTGTGACAGATGGCGAGAGCTCTGAAGAACGCAATGATGTGATTTTTCTGGGGTGAATTTCGGTTCGCCATATCGGTGGCCAATTGAGGTGAAACGAGGGTGAGACGATCCGGTTGACCATATCGGTCCTTGAACGTTCGATCGAGGGTGTCCAGTATAGTGTTTCATTGTGCAACCGATAATGGCTACCGGAAGGGACTGATCTGGAAAACCAGATCAGAAGGCGAGTAGTCGGACGATGTCCATGCCAGTGATGTGGTAAAGGCCACCCCAAAGGATGCAGGAGGCGTACTCTTGATTCGGTAGGAGGAGCCGATTGAGAACAGGGTGTGTGGAACTCGGATAGCCTGTGGGAATTGATGAGGGATCAGACTCATCCGGTTCATCCGCGTTCCGTCTGGAGGAAGCAGCGGCAAGAAAGAACTTGAGTCTGTCGAGGCGAGCGAGACGCTCCTGTTCCCGGTGAGTCGGCGGGTAAAGGTCGCGGCAGAAGATGCTGATTTGATCGAGGCTGACTCAGTTGATGGGGCCAACTGCGCTCGCGCGAGCGGAAATCGCGGTTGCATTCTAGATGGATGTACGGCTTGTTCATCTGCACCCTGTTCTTGGCTAACCGAGGTTGTGGAGATCTGGAGGGAGGTTCACTGTTGGGGGCAGCTTCCACGCTAGATGTTCGTCGTACTGCAGTCGTTTCCTTCGGCGTGCGATTTGCAAGTACGCCCCGCGGTCAGAGCGGGTGGTCATCCTGGATAGGTAGGTGGTGGGACGACGACCACGAGGAGGTTCAGGCAGGCCAACCGATTCCATGATGCTCGAGGTTTTGACCATGCTGAATCTTAAGGGCACGCCGGTCTGAACGTTATCGTAATCGCCTCCATCGAGGGTGAGAGGATGCGTAGTCCAAGGTCGGGTGAAGGTACAGGCGGCGAGGGACCCCAAATCCAGCCAGTTATGTACTGCCACGCAGAATGCGAGTGGGTCCCCGGAGAAGAACCTAATAACTAATCCACACGGACATTTTCAGGGGCACGCCCAAAACGCGGTGCACCAGGCTTTGAACTGGGCCTTGGCACGATCAAAGACCGCATCGAGTGGTACAGGTTCTCCCTCAACGTCTTCGAATGCGGTAGCGAGGTGGAATGTGGACATAGGGTCGGATTCTTGATCAACGACAAAGCCTTCGTTGTGTACCAAGTGCTTGTCAAGCGTCTCCTTGATGACGAGATCGACCTGTTCCGATTGACGTTTCTTGGATTCCGGGGAGTCTGAGTAGGTGACGCACAGATCCCAATGCCGGCGAAGGATCCGTGTTCCAGACCTTCGCAACATCGTCGCTGGAGGTCATATCGGCGATCGTGGTGAGGAGAATAACATTCCGCACTGCCGTCCAAGTCAGATACACGCATTACGTGGCGGCAAATGGTTGGAGAACTCACCTAGAACCCCAGGCTCGTTGTCACAGCAGTGGAGGCAGCCCTTTCGAGTCATCCACCAAAAGAAAAGTTTAAATAACGCACTGGGATCCAGTTCAGGAGATACAATGGAGAAAATCAACACCGTGACTGTAGTAGATATGGGAAAAAAACACCCACGACGATCAACGTGGTATTGACAAGGAGCCGTGCGCGACGGATAGCGTGTGGCACACCGATATACGGTGCACGTCGTGTTCTCACCTTCCGGTTGGTGTTGGTGGGCGCAATGGTCATTGGCCTAAAATGGGAATAGCGGAGGGAAGGAGATGGGGAGAATCAACGCTTCGCCACAGGAGCAGACACTTCCGTTCTGGAAAGCGGGGGTGGGCATAGCGACAGTCGGGAAGTGCTGTCGTAGTGGGTCTACATTTGATTCAGGGGAATGGGATTTGGAGAGTGGGTGTGGGATGAACGTTCTGGTTGAAGCAAAGACGCGGCTGCGGGTGACACCGACAATGTCTCAATTCTCGATCGGGACAATTTCCAGATGCACCCGCCATGCACTCGCTGAATAATGGAACTGTCCAGGTGCAAGCAAATAAATAAATAAAAAGAACTCAACGCTTGAGCTAAGTGAACAAATTAGATCAGGATCCGATTAACCGTAGGTACATATCGCCGTCATAGAGGTCCTGCACAACGTATCTACTGTTGGTGCTGGTGGGCGGGAGTATATGGGTGCTTCGGATTATGCTCTCCAAGAAGTAGAAATCAAAACGCCCTTCAGACGGACCATCAAGCTCAATATATCCAGTGATCTTGTTCCTACCCCGCTTCTTGTACGTCTGAGCAATGGCGAGCCGAAAAGTTCGCTCCGCTATGCGGATGCTAAACATGGCGCAAACCTTGGCGAATCTGATGCTGGATGGCGTTGATCCTTGAATGATAACGGAATCATATCGCGGCCCTGATCCACGCCATGTTGGTGAAACGTGGAAGATCTCGGTCTTCCGAACGGCGGTTTCTTGACAATCAAACGAGACTTTACACGAATGGTGAGGGAAGACCTGTTGGAAGTGGGTCACGACTTGATAAACAAGGTTGATGAGAACGAAAAAAGACCTTGCTCCAGAATATGCAATGTTGGTGACCTTCAAACCCATCCCCCACAAAATCCGAGCCGTACACATCCACAAGAGCATGGTCACGAAGGAATCTTGCAAGAGAATCACTGAATCCATGGAACCCGAGTGTTTCCTCCAAGGCCGTCTCGTATGATGGGACCTTGAGGCTACGCTGGCGTGAACCGAGTTGGACGTGGGAATGCTCGAATGTTGCCTCCAAAGGGGTATCGTCCCTGTCGGCAACATTGTCATCAAAGAATCGTTGTTGCTCGTACATCTCAATGCGATGACGGATGCTGAGGACGACCTCCTTTTCATACTCCATCCGAAGCATCTATGGGGCGTCAGCACGTTGAGCGATCAGTGACATAAAGCGGCACACTTGATCTTCGGCTGTATCAGCCTGATGATTGGAGCGTTGCCAGTGCTTTCTCGTCTGAGGATGTAGGGCCTCACCACCATCCGTGGATGTGTTCGCGGTCACACCCTTCCCCCTAATACTCTCGACGAGGTGTGTGATCGAATGCATTTTCGGCCATGAGAATGAGACCCTTTTGTCATCCGAAAAGTCATCTTCGGTACGTAATTTCTGTATGTTGTTCAGTTTGAATATACGGTTCCCACCCCTGTCACCACATACCTGAGTGTACACGCCGAAATTTTTGATGTGTTGCGATAGCAATCCAAGGGTATCTGATGTATGGACCCGAAAACGACCCAGCAGAACCACACACGCGAGTTCTCGCAGGGCGGGGATTACAATCGCGTCCGCGTTGTCTTTGTCTCGAATTCCAATAAGGAGCGGCGGCAGATACTAGACCGTTGATTAGCCCAATATCCACACGAGAGAATAACGAGATGTCGCACTCGAAGAATGACGTTGAGTTCTCGAGCCGTAAGATACTTGATTTGTGCTACGCCGTTGGAAAAGTGATGCACACCAGGCATGGAGGGTAATTGTTTGAAACTGCTCTTGGTGAGATGACGACTCAGGACCTTATAAATATGACGTACTTATCATCGAGCATGTCCAACCACTCGTTACCTAGGTAGCCAGGATCACCCTTACCGATGATCCAAAGCCAAAAATGTTTTCCAAAGACCCCGAGCTCAATCTGGTGGAGAGGATCGGCAGAGATTGCTTCGTAAATTGATGTGAAGTAACTGAAATAGTTCAAAAAAGTATTCTAGAGACGCCGGTCAAACCAAATATCCCCTAATCAACACCGACATCACCTACTTCAACGCTGCGGATTGACTGGCCGTTCAGAATTTCTTTCGCAGCTTTCTTGGACGGTGCCCCATCTGCTCTGGCAATCAGCCGCAATGCCCCATCCCTCGTTCGTCTTGGATATATCACTTCGGAGAGATCCCACAGGCTCTTGTTTGGGACAAGACAGATTGGGCAGGGGTACGCTGACCTCGCACCGAGGATTGTTGTCGCACGAGTACTTCAACAATAGCCGTCAGTGGGGACCGGACTGATTGATAACGCAAACACTCACACTTCCTCATAATCCAGAATAGCGATCAGAATGTTAAATACCGCAAGGCACGGAGTGGGAGAACCGTCATCAAAGGCAAACCCCTGTCTGCGACCGGCAGCACTTATCGCAGACCTCAGAATCTGGAGGTATGCCATTTGGTATACCCGTGCGCGGTGCTTTGCCAGAGCGGGTGAGTTATCCGAAGATTTTCCCACAACCTAAAACTTCATAAGCCCCAGATCATCGGCCACCGACAACAACATACCTCCGGAATATACCCGACCAAGATTGCACTACCTTTCTTTGTACGACTAAGCCGGATGTCCCTCGGAAGGTTATTGATCCATAGGTAGACCCCACACGCTTTTTTCGTCCCAAAAGAGTTTAGTTGTGTTCCATCGCAGTACAGAGAAACATTGATGGCGATGCGGTCAGGCGGAAGTTTGTCCTAGAATTGTGCTCAGTCTGGGAAGTATGACGTGGGCAGCAGAATTACCTGGATTTCCCACCAATCGTCCGCACTATGTACATCTGACCACACTCGCATGTTCTCGTTCGTGCCCGGTTTCCGGATGTAGTGCCTCTCAGGATAACGGATCAAGTGTGTTCGTAAGGCCGGGTCCTCCAAGACATGCTTTACAGCATCCAGAGCCGGACGAAAACGCACTTTGTAGTTCCGTGTTTCTGTCGTTTTCCCGTGTTCATATGGGACCTGAATTGCCACTTGTTCAAACTTCAAAATCAGGTGGTCAGCTAGGGTTAACACGGTGCATGTGGGATCACAACACTACCTGAGAAAGATCCTCTTCAATGCCAGCAACCTGGAGACTCCGATGCATCTCTCGAGCGTTCTTCAATGTAACGCCCGCACCAGGTGCGTGACGCCTCCAGAGATCAAGTTGTTCGTCAATCTGGGAATCAGTGTGATCGCGTTTGATAAAGAGTTCTGTTTGCTCGAAGTCGGCAAGGGTCTTGAAGGGAAAGTAGGGGGGCCGGGAATCATCAAGAGGAAGTGGGTCTTCCAGGCCTTCGGGAATCCTAGAGAAAGTCGCGACTTCCCTGGTTGACATTACTTTAGGTGGCAGTTTAGCGTGGGGGTGGTAAACGACGAGGGTTTCCCCAAGTTCGAGTGGCCACGTAGTTGGATCTTGAGCGATGTTCTGGACAGAAGTGTCCAGTTCGCCCGGATCTATCCCATCTGTCGGACATGACGTGAGTTTAACACGGTGGGAGAACAGCACCAGACTTACCAGGGTTCTCGTCGCCTTCCGGCGCTTCGTCCAGCAGAGACGGTTCACGGAAAATGTCCTCGGGATCCGCTTGGGCGTCTTCTGTGAGTGAGGGTTCTCGGGTGGGGGATCGTGGGATTGGGGTTGAATCTGGGGTGGAGTGCAGGGTGAAGCGATCTGGAGATGGGAGAGGCGTCTGAGCTCGTCTCCCTTCCTCACGCGCAATCCGCTTGGCGCGCTTCTCCTTGCAGTGCTGCAGGTGGATAATGTTGCGACCACGGTAGTGGCTGTACCATCCGTCACATACAGGACATCGCCAGTCGAGCCTGACGGAAGGTACTCCGGCATGCACCCGTTGTTCTCGTGCGTCCCGTTGCTGGGTCCTTCTAGCGTTCGTGTAGCGCGTGCCTTTCATGATCCCTGTGTTTCCCGGGGCTGAGCGTGTTCCACCCTAACTCAAGCACATGGAGTCACGTACCAGATGGACCGACAACATGCAATCGCACGCGGGCGGTTGTGAGAACGAGCCCGGGTCTCGCAAGCGGAGGGACGACAGGAGTGCGTTCCGATGGTCAGATATCAGAGTTATTCAGAGTCTACGGTCGGTTCCACGAAATCGGGCTGATCCTACCAGCGGATATACCCGGCTGCGGACGCTTATCATATCCGGCCCGACACCAAAACTGCCGCAATTGCCCACAAGCGGAACCCACTTTTCCTGACGATCGTCGCAGCCGTGTCAGATGGGAGAGTCACCGAGGTATCTCAAGAAACAACGAACTTGCGATAAATGCGCCAATATTTGAAGGCACTGTTCAATGGTACGTATGTCGGACCTCGAAGTCCGTACAATCTGAGCCGCACTGCCCCAGAATTCCTCGCAAGCCTATTCGCTTCGTTGGTCCCCACAATTCATCTGTGCCACGCCCGAAACATGCACAACGCACGGATCAGGCTAGCGTTATCATCAAAGGGCATCCCCTGCCTCTATTCTATCCTCTCGGATTTTTGCGACGAAAACTGGGCCTGGCCCCACTGCCTCCTTATCCAACGTCACTACGAGGTCGCTAGATCAGAGAACAGAAAAGTGGTGAACGAGTGTGATTGGGTTGGGCCGAGCGCTAGGGAAGAACGAGCCGTTGGGACAATCTGTCCTATGTTAATACTGTGGTTGCCCCGGTTGTGCAATTGTCCTAGATGTGCAATTTGTGAACCATGGCTCCTCTAGTTTCCCGGCGCGGCCAAAAATATTCCAGCGTAAATTATAGACCCTACGCTTGATGACTACGA
>Ga0307515_10015543_pt1 | contig 14011 bp, 3 predicted proteins | sample 17_EM_MG_FD_194513 | JGI IMG/M metagenome (GOLD analysis project Ga0307515, IMG submission 194513) | Populus trichocarpa ectomycorrhiza microbial communities from riparian zone in the Pacific Northwest, United States - 17_EM | ecosystem: Host-associated > Plants > Roots > Unclassified | place... | reverse complement strand
ATAAGAAGGATTTTATAGGAGTACGGTTATGTATTTAAGGACCCTTAATCCCTACCTAGATAGTTCCTTCCTTATAGTAATTCTTAGAATATAATTAGAGTTAATCTATTAGGCAACCACTCTACTAGTTATTATTACATTATTAACTTTAATTTGCATTACCTATACACCTAGCCTAATAATAAGCCAATCGTAGTACCTGCTATAAGGTTCCGTTATAATATACTAAATTTATAAAAATACTAAATATAGTATAAGCTATTAGCCATAGGAGCCATAATCCTTAGAGTGTAAGGGGACTAATAAACCAATTTATAAATCGGATATTAAGGACAATAAGTTTAATATAGGCGAAACATTCTATAAGGATAAGGTAATAAGGGTAGCTTACTAGAAGTATATAGACCTTAAAGATGTTATATAATGTAACGTGGCCCGCCTCCACGTCGCCATACGGCCAAAAAGACTGAGAGTGCTTACGAACTTATCGCAAGCGCGGCGGGACCTAATATATATACTCTTACAATTGCCCTCTCCTCTGCGCGCTCGTCCCCGAGCGCTTACAGGGATTCCTCTGTGCGCCCGTTCCGGGCCACAGGGATCAAACACCAAGAGTATCACCATATTAGTTAGTCCCCAGTAACGTAAGCGATCGGACTCAGCCGACCCGCCTCATCGCACGGATGCGTGTTAGACTGTACCAGAGCGAAGTGCGACCGATAGGGATCGAACCCACGGCACCTGGCCCCAGCAAGTTCGCAAGCACAATTGTAACGTGGCCCGCCTCCACGTCGCCATACGGCCAAAAAGACTGAGAGTGCTTACGAACTTATCGCAAGCGCGGCGGGACCTAATATATATACTCTTACATATAAGAGGTGGAAGATAATTCCACTATAAAATAGGGAATATTAGTAGGGATTAAGACCCTACTAGATATAATATTTATCACTTTATAAGACATAAGAGAAGTAAGATAGTAAACTACTTTAGCACTTAATAAAGGCAAGAAGCTAAAGGCTTAAGATTCTTAAAACAAGATAAAAGACGACTAAGATTTTTAAAGTAAGATAAGGTAAACCTAAGGACCCATAATAAACAGCAACTAATGGAGTAGGGCAATAGCTTAGTTTAAAGATATATAAATAAGCTTGGGATAGAGTTTCCTATAGGTATAAGATTCTTAAGATAAGATAAGTGAGATTTAAAACTCTTAAGATAAGATAAGAATACTAAGTAAGCCTAATTAAACTAAGGTTAAAGCAAAGCTTAAAGAAGCTAGCTTAGAATTAAGAATCCTATAAAATTAAGATTTTGAGATATAAATAAGGACTATTAATAAGATTAAGAAGTAGGAAAACTTTAAGGATCTACTTATAAGGCGAAAACCAAAAGAAACTATAATAGAATTTAGAGTAAGGATTATTGCATAGCAACAACAGAAGTTAAATTAAAGGACTAATACACTAAGACGTATTAAGGATAGAGCACTTATATAAAGAATTACTAATAGGCCTAAAATAGGCACACTAAAAGCTAAGTAGCTTACTGAACTAGAAAATAAAGAGGATTTAGGGATTTTAACTAGGTTTAAGGAATAATATATTAAAGGCTATTATAACGCAGTAATAAGAAGATACTTCCTTAAAAACGAACCGTATATACTCCAGTAGCTATACTAAAAGTAGTATAGATAAAGGCACAATAATAAGTAGGAAGATTTCTATATATAGTTAGACTAGAAAGTTATTTAAAACCACCTAATTACGGAAAAGGCAATAAGTTATATTAAAGGAGCCTTAATTATAACGTTAAAGGATCTAGAGGAACGTTTAGAGGACTAAAGAAGTAAAAGATATATCTTAGTACCCGCAAATAAGGTTATAATGTTTAGATTAGTATAATAAAGGTTTAAACTTAAGGATAAAGATAAGCTAAGAGTTAACCTAAAACACTAAGCATATTATATATTAGCGTAGATTATATACGTAGATAATATATATAATATATATAGAGCACTAAAAGATAAGCATTAAAAATACCCTATAAAAATATATTGGATGGCAAAAGAATAGAGGTATTAAAACGCCAAATATATATATAGCTAGCATCTAGTAGAAGTTTAGGCGTTAGGCAACTTAATACTTTAACCCAGAAGATTTCTTATAGAAGAATGCCTAAATGGATAATAGTAGTAGGAATACCTAGAGAATATATATCTATAGTATATTAAAGACAAAAAGCGAACTAAGTATTAGCTAAAGAGTAAGCTAAGCGCATAAGGATTAAGCAGCTAATAGTTAGGAAAAGTAAAGGCCTATAGGACTAAAGGGAACTAGTAGTAAAGCCTTAAACCCTTAAAGAAATTTAAGGTTAGCACCTAAATCTATAAATTAAGTAGTAAGATTAGCAGTTCGAAGTATTAATAGATAGTAGAGCAATAAGGAACCATATCTTACTAGTAGTAGTTAAAAGGATGGGTTTACCACACAGAAAGAAGGAGTATTTTTACCTATTAGTGACGATTTTAGGGGATCCGATAGCCTATAGAGGAGGCATTATTAATCTTAAAATAAGACCTATTTAGTTAACCATTAAAGAAAGATAAGTTAAAATGTCTTTTAATATATTACTATTAGGAAATAATAAGGCAGTATTAGGAATGCCTTAGTTACAGAAATATAATCTAAAGATTAATTAGATTATAGGTTAGGTTAATATTAAAAATACTTAATACCGTAAGATATAATAATAAGCTAAGTTAGTATAGTACTAAGTAGGAGCAACTTATAAAGAAATAAAAAAAGGACTAAGCTATATACCTAAGAGATACTATAAGTATGGTAAGAAACTGTAGTTACTAAAAAGCGAGAAGCTATTAAAATATACAGCATAGGACTATAAGATAGAGTTAAAACTAGGAATAAGTCTAAGGTTTTTTCTAACCTATAAGCTTACCAAAAAGGAAGGTAGAGTATTAAAAGAGTTTATCTAGAAAACCCTACGAAAAGGATATATTAAACTATTGTAATTATTAGCGGGTTATCTAGTACTATTTATATTAAAGAAGAATAGTAAACTAAGGCTATATATTAACTATCGGGAGTTAAACAGCATTACTAGAAAGGATAGGTATCCTTTACCTTTAATTAACAAAATTTAAGATAGGATAGGCAACGCGTAAATCTTTATAAAGATAGATCTAAGATAGGCGTACTATTAGATAAGAATTAAAGAAGGCGACAAATAAAAGGCAGCCTTTAGGTTAAAGGAAGGACTATATAAACCATTAGTTATGCAATTTAGGCCTATAAACGCACTAGTAACGTTCTAGAAGCGTATTAATAACATATTAGGAGAACATTTAAATAAATTTATTATAGTATATTTTAATAATAATATTATCTACTTAATAACAAAGGAAGAATATAGAGAATACGTTAAATAGGTTTTAAAAAGACTATAAAAAAAATAGATACTAATAGTGTCGGTATCACTCGGGGGGTACTGCAATTGCAATATAAGGTAACAGGTTCTTTAATTCATTCGTGTTTTTTCGCAGAGGATCGTAAGGATCGCGGTGCCTAAATAGGGGGCTGATAAGTCACCGTAAGGATGACTAATCAGAGACATAACTACGTAACCTCTACTCGTACAGACAAATAGTAATTAAGAAATGCGAGTTCTTTACTAGGAAGACAGATTTCGTTAAATTTATTATTAAACTAGGCCAACTTAATATAGATCTAAAAAAGATTAAGGCTATAGTAAATTGGTAGGAACTAGAGAATATTATATAGTTGAGATTATTTTTAGGGTTTTGTAATTACTATAAAAGGTTTATAGCGTAATAGTTAAAGAATATTAAACTATTTACGCGGTTAATAAAGAAAGAAGAACTATAGGCATAGGGAAAGGAATAAAGAGAGCTCTTTAAAAAAATTAAAGAGATATTTACCTAAGAGCCAGTTCTTAAAATCTATTAACTAGGACTAGAAACGGTTATAAAAACAAATATATTAAACTATATACTATGGGTATACTTTATATAAAGGTATCTAGATAAATAGCACCTAGTAGCATATTATATTTAGAAGATAATACCACTAGAGTTAAACTATAATATTTATAACAAGGAGTTATTAGGTATAGTTACAGCGTTAAAGAAATAAAGAGCATTCTTATAAGGCGTAGAGAAACTATTTATAGTTAAAACGGATTATAAAAACCTAATAGGATTCCTAATAATAAAGGAACTTAACTAAAGATAGGTTAGATAGGTAGAGATGCTTATAAAATACTATTTTAAGATTTAGTATACTAAGGGTATAAACAATATAAGAGCAAACGCTTTAAGCTAGAAAGCTAAACTATAAAATAATGAGAAGCCATTAAGGGCTTTACTACAAAACGACATAATTAGATTAATTAGATATAATTATCTAAAGATTATAGTAACTAAGGAAGATAATTAAGTAGATAGAGTCTATAAGACACTAGAAAGCTTTTAGGCATAATAGATTTTTAAGGTATAGCTAGAGGAATAATTAGAATATTTAGGAAAAGAGATATTATATAGATATAAAGAAGTAAAGTATATCCTAAGAAGCATAGCAGAGCACTTTATAGAAGATTTTTATAAGGGAATAACTTAAGGACATAACGGAGCTAAAGGCTTAGTATTAAGACTCTAAGAGGAGTATATTATTAATAGAATTTAGGGCTTAGCGAGAAAAGTTATAAAAGAATATCTAGATTACTAAAGGAATAAACTAATAAGGTATAGGCTATACGGAGGACTATAACCTATTAAAATACTAGAGAGACTATAGGAGGTTATATTATAGGACTTTATTATTAAGTTACTAAAGTTAAAAAACCCTATTACTGGATAAGATTATAACGCGATTTTAGTAATAGTAGATAAGCTTATAAAGTGGGCATACTTTATAGTATATATAGAAGAAATATTAGCAGAGAATGTCGCTAAAATCTATATAAAGGAAGTGTTTATAAGACATGGAGCACTAAGTAAAATTATATTAGATAAAGATTTAAGATTTATAGCAGCATTTTAGAAGGTATTCTTAGCAGAATAAGGAGTTAGAGTAGTAACTTCTACCGCATATTACCCGCAGACAGACGGTTAGATAGAAAGATTAAATTAGACACTAGAATAATATTTAAGACACTATATTAATTACGCGTAGAATAATTAGGTATTACTGTTACTAATTATATAATTTATATATAATATAACACCTTAAGAAGGGATAGATATATTACTATTTAAGGTAAACTATAGATATAAGCTAAGAATATCGTTATCACTATAATAAGTAAAGAAGATAAGTAGTACGGCTAAAGAAAGAATAAAGATGTTAATAAATCTTTATATAGACCTTGTAGAATTAGCAAAAAAGGTATAAAAAAGAATAAAAAAATACTATAATGCTAAGAGATCTAAGGGACTAGATCTTAAGGAGGGAGATAAAGTATAGCTACTATATAAAAATTTTAAGAGTTAACGACTAAGTAAGAAGATAGACTACGTTAAACTAGGACCTTTTAAAATTATATAGAAAATTTCACTAGTTACGTTTAAATTAGACCTACTAGCTAAAATGAAGATCTACTCTATATAGTATATTGTAATACTAGAGCCAGCATATAGGAATATTAAGTCACTAATTTATAAAGCAGACATATATAGAAGATAGGAAAAAGATAAGTAGTAAGTTTTAAAGATCGTTAATTATAAGAACATTGATAGTAAAATATAGTATAAAGTAAAGTGGATAGGCTATAGTAAGACTATTTAGAAGCTACTAGAGGATTTAAAGAACGCTATAGAAAAGGTACAGGAGTATTAAAGGAGATTAGGTTAGGCAGTATTAATAAAGAAGGATTACTAAAGAATAAGTCACCTAAGGGGGACCTAAGAAGAGCAGTTATTAGGCTATTCGGATCTATTTCCTTTTTAGTTAGGAGAGAGTCTATTCTCTTATTACTAAGTTCCTATAAACCCTATTCTATAAGTTTCTACTCTTTAAAACAAACCTTCTTATAACCCTTTTCAAGATAGAGTAACTAAGTAGACGCCGTAATACGGGCCTTTAAGGCCTTCTACTCTATATTATAAGAACGTTCTAGCTTAGTAAAAGCCTAAGTTAGTTTACTATCTAGCTATATAGCAGTAGATTAAACACAAGACCCTAAGATAAATTAATTAGGGAACTAGACGACTATTAAGAGTAATAGGTTATATATATTTAATATTAAAGACAAAGCAAACGTCGTAAGACGAATAAATATTTGCTTTAGTACACTTTAAATAAAAAGACGGTTGTCGTAAGGAAGGGTTCGCTAATATAATATAGACTAGCCCCTTTTTTAAATAGCAAAAATATGGAGACAGTATAATCTTACTAAAAGATAATATCGCAGCAACAGTATAGGTACGACGTTGCGCCTATAAAGAAGAAGGAGCCTTAGGCATAATAAGTAACAACATTAATTAAATTAATTAGATAGATATTACACCTCTAGTAAACAACTTAGAGATATTTTAAATCTTTAAGGACGAAGATAAAAAGGAGGAGAATAATATTACGGACGCTTTAAGTATAATATTATAACTACTTAGAGAAGAGTTAGAAGAAGCTAGTTAGTTAATTTAGGCATAGTTTAAGATAGAGCTAATAGAGCTATATAATAAGGAATAGTAACTAAGGTTATATAAAGTTATACGCAATATACGTAGTGTATAAAGTAAATATACTGTTAGGACGCTAAGGTCCTTAGGGTATATAGTAATATAACAATAGTAATGGAATGCAATAAGTATCTAGTTCTTAATAAAGTAGAACTATAAAACTAAATTCTGCTGTTCTCTAATATAGGGCGACTACGTTTTATAGGCGCCTTGCCTACGCCTCGCCTGCGCTAAGCCGGTTACGGCTAGTGCGTCTCTATAGCCTAATAATTACCCCCCCCTTCTTAAGCGGCTGTTTTTAGCCGACGCTATTATACAATAGGAGCGCTATTATTGTCCTTTGCTAAATAAAAAATGTTTAACCAAATTTATATAAATTAGATAATAGGATAATAGAATAATAGGACAATAAGATACTAGAACTATGTAGAGATCTATAAAGGTAGGAGTTCCCACCTAGGTAGGATATTAGATTTCCCTTCTAAGTCCTTTCTAATTCTTTTAGCCTATAACTCGCCTTCTTTTTAATTTCTAATTAATTATAAATCGTAAGCGCCCTGCTATCGGTTCGCCTGCTGGTAAACCTTCTATAAGTATTCTTTATACTAGCTTATAGCTATTACTAACCCTACTAAGCGCCGTTAAAGCTCCTACGCTGCTTGCAAGCCGCTCCCCTAGCTTTACTAGAACTAATTTGCCTCTATTACGCCAAGCGTATAGCTACTACTAGGTGGGCCACCTATAGCAAGTAAGCCAACCGCAATTACGGGTACTACTAATAATTAAATAAGTCGTGCTAAGCAGTAAGTCTAAGTGCGTTAGTTTAGGTTCTAATAGCTAATAAACTAGGTCCCTAAGGCCTTCTATAGCCGCCTAAATAAGCTGCTTACCCTTATTAATAGGGCTAAGCGCTAGCGGGTTACTGGCGGAGATACGGCTAACTTTAACGCTCGCGTTGCTACCGCCTAGAAGTCCTTTATAAAGAATATTAAGGCCTTAGTGCGTACTAGCGCTAAGCACGGTCTCCACCAGCGCCTAAAGGGCGAAGACTGTCGACCGTTGAGGTCACTCTCAGGTATCACCTTATGACTCACCACCCTGTTCTCGTATGTCTTACTACTGTCTCGGTCAACGACTCGGTCAACGACACGGTCTACGACTCGGTCTACGATACGGTCAGCGAAGTAGTCTACTACCTATTTTCCTTATGTATTTATAGAGGCTCTAGAGCCACATTCAATAGACAGAGTTCTTCTCAGTGACTTGTCCGTCCGACAAAGACTTTCCCCTATTTTAAGTGCAGGAATTATAGGCTATCCATTATACTCTTAAAGGAATTCTTAATATAATGCGCGCTTTAGTACGTGTTATAGCGTAGGTATTTCACCGTTATAGCGTATGCTAATAATACCTATAGGCTAATATGCCTCCTATTATAAGGGATAAGAAGGAGGATAAGGGTAAGGAGGAGGATAAGGATAAGGAGGGAGAGGAGGAGGAGGAGGAAGAGGAGAAGGTGGAGCTATAAAGTATCTGTATTTCTATTGACGTACTACTATCGCTCCGCCGTCGTTCTGTCGTTGCCCCGCTGGTAGGGTATAATCCTAGTTATAATTAAAAGTTTTTTATTTTCCCGCCTACTTTCTCTTCTATTTACCCCTTAGTATAAAGTAACTATTGTATGTCTTCTTTACGTCCTTATTAAGGTCCTCTATAGGGACCTATTAGTTATATTCTATTAGCTATCCTTTCCACTTAACTAGGTACTATAGGGTCTGGTTATGTCCCTTTCTTCTACGTACTTCTTCTACCTTATATTAGTCCTCTTAGTCCGCTTAATCGTCTAGCTTAATAGGCCCTAGTAGAGGGTCTTTAGTAGTGCCCTTATATTGTTTATATAGCTTTAGCAAGCTAATATAGAACACTAGGTAGATATAATAAGATATAGGTAGATATAGTCGGTATACTTACTTTCTAACTAGTTCGGCTATACTAAAAGGTCTAATAAAGCATGCTATAAGTTTCTTGCTTAGCCTTTTTAGTTTAAGGTTCTTAGTTAATAGTAAGACTAGATCCCCTACTTTATATACCTGTAGTTAGTAATAACGATTATAGTATTTCACCTACGCCTTAGCGGCGTATTCCTAGCGCTTCGCTAGCGCTTCGCGTTTAAGGGATATTCTTTTAATCCTCTTAAAGGCGGCTAGAATAGAACTACTATTATTTACCTTAACCTTATATTCTAGACATAGGTAAAATCTATAGCAGGCATAGAACGGGCTTATACCCGTCGTGCTATATTTAGCATTATTATAGGCGAATTTAGCTAGTAATAAGAGGCCTACCTAGTTGCTCTACTTCTTATTATAGAATATATAGAGGTAATACTCTAGGGTTTAGTTCTTGCGTTCTATTTGCCTATCTATTTACGGGTAAAAGGCCGTACTTAGCCTACGTTTAATCTTTACAGTAAAGTATAGCTCCGACTAAAACTTACTAGTAAAGATACTACCGTAATTAGATATAATCCCTCTAGGGGCTTTAAAACGGCGTACTACTTTATTAAGGAAGAGACCCGTAAGTTCGGTTATAGTAATAGCTTTTACTATAGGTAGATATAAGGCCATTTTAGTATAGTGGTCAACTATTATATATATCGCGTTATATACCTTATCGCCTTATCTACTAGGCGGTAGGCCTGTAATAAAATCTATTATAATCTCCTGCTACGGCTAATCTGGGTAAGGTAGCGCTTAGAGCTCGCTATAAGGGCGATGTTAAGGCGTATATATACGCTAGCATAGATTATAGGTAGAGATATAGTTTATAACGTCTATATTTATACTAGGCCAGTAGTACTTACGCGTAAGTAGATCTAAAGTCTTTTTCTTACTAAAGTGCCCAGCTAAGGTATTATTATAGTAGATCTATAGGAGTTCTATATAAACTATTAGGTCTAGGGGTATATATAGCCTCCTATAGCGATAAAGTAGTCTAGCGGAATTAAACTACCAAACTGGCTTTAAGCGGGCGCGTTAACGGCGTCTCGCCGTATCTACGCTGTTGCTGCGCTTTTATAGTATAAAGTTATCTATAGTTTAAAGTCCTTTAATAAGCTCAACGACTATTTCCGTACTAAACTTGTAGGCACTCTCTTAAGCACTTACTACTCTAACTTAGGTCCTTATTATACGCTACTTAACGGCATACATATAGGTTGCCCAGTTAAACTATAATGCTACATTATCTAGGCGTACCTCCGTTGGGTTGCTAGCTTATAGCCATAAAAGCAATACCTCTATAAAAGGCTCGCTTTCCTATATACCTAATAGGACTTTTACCTTAAGTTAGTAGCCCTATATTCCCAAAGTCCTTTAGAGCAGTAATAGTATAGTGTCTTCTTCTAGCGGACCCCCTACGCCTAGGGGTCGCCTTAATAGCGCGTCTATAGGGTTCGTTTATCCCACCCTATACTTAATAATAAAGTCATAGGCAGCTAGGGTTATAGCCCATCTAGCTTACCGTCTATTAAGGGCTTTTACTTTCATAAAACCCTTTAGATTATTATAATCTGAGAGCACTTCTAGGTGGCTTAATAGCCCCTTAATATAGTGTCTCTAATGCTTAAAAGCCTCCATAATAGCTAGTAGCTCTTAATTATGGGTTTTATAGTTACGCTCCACTAGCGAAAGCTTCCTAAACTAAAAGGCTATTAAATACCAAAGGCCGTCTTTAAATAGCTATAATATAATTGCTACTAGGCCCTATATTAAGGCATCCATCTCTAACTAAGTTAGTAAGCCCGGCGTATAGTACTGTAAAAGCGGCGCCGTTATAAAGGCGTTATAGAGCCAGCGCATTGCCTGCTCCGCCTCCTCTAGCTAATTAAAAGGCCTAGCTTTACGGCCGTTCTTTACTCCTTTTAAGAGATTAGTAATAGGCTTTATAATAGCAGAGTATTTATAAATAAACCAATAATAGAAGTTAGCAAAACCTAGAAAGACCTAGATATCCCTATAGGATTAAAGGCTCTTCCACTTAGTAATAGCTTCTACCTAGCTAAAATCCATTACTATGCCTTAAGGCTAATAATATATCTTAGGAACTTAATCTCCTATATGCCAAACTTATACTTCTTAAGGTTTGCAAATAGTTGGTATTATTACAACCTATACAGCACTTTTACTATATAGCGCCAATATTCCTCTGGATTTTCAGAGAAAATTAAAATATTATTAAGGTAGACTATACAGAAGACGTCTACTAGTCCTAATAAGGCCCGATTAATATAGCCCTAAAAGGTTACTAGTCCATTAATTAGCCCAAAAGGCAAAACTAAGTACTTAAAGTAGCCGTAGCGCGTACGGAACGCCGTCTTCTACTTATTACTACAATGGATACAAAGGCGGTAATACGCATACGTTAGGTCTAACTTAGTAAAGATTTTAGAACCTACTAAGCGGTCTAAGGTCTTACTAATCAATAGTAGTATAAGACGATTCTTAATCATCACCTTATTAAGGCCTCTATAGTCTATATAGAGCCGTAACTTCCTATCCTTTTTAGGTATAAAGAGGATAGGGGCCCCTACAGGACTAGTACTTAGTTAGATTTAGCCTTTAGCTAAGGCGTCGTCTAAATACTCCCTTAGGACTTCTAACTCCTTAGCCGAGAGGTTATAGAGCGGCCTATATAGAGCCTCCTATCCCTCTTCTAGGTCAATAGTATAGTCGCCCTAGTAGTATTAGGGTAGCTTCCCTACTTCCTTATAAAAGAAGATATCGCTAACTTCCTCTAATTGCGGGGGGAGGACCAGTAAGCTGCCGTCGTCTTACTTACTAGGCATTACTTTAGAAGTCAATAGGGTAAAGACCCTAGATTCTATCTAGAGAGATTCCGCGAAACCCTTAGGGGTTTATAGTAATAGGGATAAGCTATCTAGCTTCTATCGCTACGCCTTTACCTCGTAGTTAATAAGAAGTTAGGCCTTCTTTAACCCTAGTATACCTAGGGTAATAGTAGGGGATATGTTAGCCATTCTATAGCAGATAAGGGTTACTTCCCTAATCTTACCCCAGCTGTTCTTCATTCTTAATAGTACTTTATAGGCCTTATAGTAATGTGCCTAAGTCTTGTTTAACTAGGAGTAGGTAGGCAGCTCTATATCTAGTGTTTTAAAGTTACACTCCATAGCAAATTGCTGGTTAACTATATTTACTTCGGCACTAATATTAAGCATTACTAAGGTCTCCTTCTAAGTCTTCTTTAGGAGGACTTTATCTAAGATAGTAATAGCTTCCTTATAATCTAGTAGGAGCTTATACCCTACGGCTGTAAAGGGGTTTAAGGGCGCTTATCTTTTCCTAGTATAGAGGTAGCGTTTACGCTGCTAGGCGGTAGTTAATTCCGTTATAGCTCTTTATATTGCCGCCACCAATATCCTAGCTGCCTATATTTTAAGCAGTTTCCTTTAGGCTGAGTTAAACCCCTAGCGGTATTGCTTTACCCTACTATTAAGTCGCCAGCGGTGGTTTTAGAGTCCGCTTTCCCTAAGTTACCTAACTAGGTAGTCTTTGTATTTAAGTTCGCGGCGCGCCTATTGCTTCTACCCTATAGGGCGCTTACGCTCTTTTAGTTTTCCTTTAATAGGGTAGCTAGGGAAACTAGCTAGTTTTAAGTTTAAGGGAATTCTTAATAGTTAATAATAGCAACCTGTAGCTTTAGCCGCAGCTTCGCAAATAGATATATTATTAGATGCTTTGCATTATAAAAAGGGTTAATTTACGCTTTTAAGGAGATTAGGTAAGCAGTAAACTCGTTTACTAGTTAATCGGTTCGCTATATTGCCCTTAAATAGGTTAGGGCTATATAGAGTTCTTAATTAATAGGACTTTTAATCTAGTTAAGTAGGAATTCTATAAGCTCCTCCTAGGTAAACTACGTATTTAGATAGTTATCTTTATACTATAGCCAAAGGGTTTAGTTAGTCCCCTTTACATATTGCATAGTAAATGCAACTTTAGTATCCTTATTTATAAAGCCGTCGCGCTCTAGGCGGAACGCCAGCTTTAAGCTATCGCGGAAGTCTTAGAGACTTGCCATAATATAGAGCAATCTTCTTTATCTTAACGGCCCGTTTTAACGGAGCGCCTAATATATTAATAGCCCTCCGCTTAAGGCTTAAATATATTAAGCTACCCCCTAAGTACTTTAATGGGATTATTTAAGGTTATAGAGATAGGTTAAGAACGGAAGTCGACGTCGCCTTACCGCGTTAACGCTGTCTTAGTACTTCCACCTCTTTCCTAAGTAAGTGTAGTTTTCTTTACTCTAGGAGTTGTAGCTTTTTATTCTCTAGCCGTTATATTTCTTCCTATATATCCCCTTCGCCTATAGCTTTAGGTTCTGTCTGGGACAATATAGGTTCGCCTATAGCTTTAGGTTCTGTCTGGGACAATATAGGTTCGCCTATAGCTTTAGGTTCTGTCTGGGACAATATAGGTTCGCCTATATTATCCTAGGGCTGATCCTCAGACTTAGTAGTATATACTACGCTAGTACGCCCGCGTCTCGCTATTAGGTTAATAGGCTGCGATATAGTTAATAAATATAGGTCGTCTTCTTAACAGAGGGTTGCCGCTATGTAGTCGTAGCCTTAGCAGACCGCTGTGTTGTTAGGCCACTACCCCTAAAAAGGGATGAGAATTTAGTACTATTAGGACGCTAAGGTCCTTAGGGTATGTAGTAATATAACAACAGTAATAGAATGTAATAAGTATCTGGTTCTTAATAAAGTAGAACTATAAAACTAAATTCTGCTGTTCTCTAATATAGGGCGACTACGTTTTATAGGCGCCTTGCCTACGCCTCGCCTGCGCTAAGCCGGTTGCGGCTAGTATGTCTCTATAGCCTAACATATACGTATAATATATATAATACGTATATTATGTATAAAGAGGATTTTATAGGAGTACGGTTATATATTTAAGGACCCTTAGTTCCTACCTAGATAGTTCCTTCCTTATAGTAATTCTTAGAATATAATTAGAGTTAATCTGTTAGGCAACTACTCTACTAGTTATTATTACGTTGTTATCTTTAAGTTTATATTACCTATACACCTAGCCCAATAATAAGCCTATTATAGTTCTTGCTATAAGGTTCCGTTACAATATAGGTATAAATAATATTACTTAGATACTCTTTATAAGTAGGGGCTTATAGGTAAAGGAATTCTTTAGTAGTTTTAAATAGCATATAAGATCTAATAGGAGGACACTAAATAATACGCCCTAT
>Ga0307515_10015542_pt1 | contig 14011 bp, 5 predicted proteins | sample 17_EM_MG_FD_194513 | JGI IMG/M metagenome (GOLD analysis project Ga0307515, IMG submission 194513) | Populus trichocarpa ectomycorrhiza microbial communities from riparian zone in the Pacific Northwest, United States - 17_EM | ecosystem: Host-associated > Plants > Roots > Unclassified | place... | reverse complement strand
TTTAACATTTATCCTCAAGTTTTTATTTATTTATTTTTGTTTGAAAATAAAAAATATCCTCAAATAAATTCATATATTTATTTATTTTTCTACAATAAATAATTTATATATTGAACGCAAAATGTTTTGTTTGTTTGTTTATTTTGTTGCGGGTTTGAGCAGAAGGCTTTAAAGGGCTGAACGCCAGCCCATACATTAAGCCCGACTGAAAGATAAAACCCACTAATAAAAAAGAAAACCCACTCGAGCAACATCTCCCTCTAGAAAGAACTCGGCGGGAAAACCCCCTTTTCCCCAAATTTCCCCATTTTATTTTTTTAAAAAACAAGAAATCCCTTAATCCCCAATTTCCACCACCATAAGCGGTGATGATAAAAGTTCTGAACGTGGCGGAGAAGCCTTCTGTGGCGAAATCGGTGGCGACGATACTCTCACGAAATCAGCTTCGAGTGAGAGACGGACGGTCCCGGTACAACAAGATATTCGAGTTCAACTACTCCATTAATGGCCAACAATGCCACATGCTTGTCACTTCCGTCACTGGTCATCTCATGGAAGTCGAATTCGAAGATAGATTCCGTAAATGGCATTCTTGTGACCCCGCCGATCTCTACACCGCTCCCGTCCGCAAATACGTCCCTGAGGTGCCTCTCCTACCCGCTCTATTTATAGTCATATAGGAGTATTCTGCAAAGTTGCGCCTGCTGTGTTTTGATTTTTTTTTTCTTGGGATAGGATAAGTTGGACATCAAAAGGACATTGGAGGAGGAAGCGAGGAGGTGTCACTGGCTTGTTTTGTGGTTAGATTGTGATAGAGAAGGAGAGAACATTGCATTTGAAGTGATGGAAGTTTGTAAAGGTGTAAATAGAAATCTTACAATAAGGAGGGCTCGGTTTTCGGCTCTAATTGAGAGGTTTTTTTAAGGCCAAGCTTCTTTCTTTTTTCGTGACGAGTTGATGTCTTCTTGAGTTTGTGTTTGCTTATGTTTTGGTTTTACAAATGTAAGGGATATTCATGAAGCAGCCCAAAATCTTATTGCTCCTAATCAGTGGTTTTCAGATGCAGTGGACGCTAGGCAAGTGAGTGTCTTGAAAATCTTCCAGTTTTATTGTAGTTGCTATCAAGTTAGTTTCTATAATGCGGGCCATCTTGTGCTGTGAAACTATACATGTTTATGTATTAGATAAATTCTCTTTGCAGAGTCCTTTTCTGTAAAAAAGCTGGGAATTAATGACTGCTGTATTTTTTCATATCTGTTCATACTCTGGATTCTTCTATTATGGGAAACAAGATTGATTTTCTTTCATTTGCAGGAAATTGATCTCCGAATAGGTGCTTCTTTCACTAGGTTTCAAACGATGTTGTTGAGGGATAGGTTTGTTATTGATTCTGCTCAAGATGATAGAAATCTTGTTCTAAGTTATGGGCCTTGTCAGGTATGTTGATAGTTGGTAGCTGAAAAGTTTGCATATAGCATTTATTTATGCTTATGAATTGGTCATTGTTCCCCTCTATGAATGCAGTTCCCTACCCTTGGATTTGTTGTGGAACGTTACTGGGAGATACAATCACATGAGCCAGAAGAGTTTTGGACTATCAATTGTACTCATAGATCAGATGAAGGCCTTGCTTCTTTCAATTGGATGTAAGCTTTGGAGGCTCACTGCATTATGCATCATTTCCTTTTGAGTTCCTGAAATATATGGTTAAATCTTACAATACTTTAGTTTCACAGGCGTGGACATCTTTTTGATTATACCTCATCTGTTATACTTTATGAAATGTGTGTTGAGGAACCAACTGCAACAGTAAGTAACAGAAATCACGTGCCTTGTTTAGTTTCAATTTTGAAGTGCAGTTCTTAGGAAGCTTAATTCTTTTTTACTAATTGCCAATCAGGTCACGAAGGTCCAGCAGCAGGAGAAGTTGAAGTATCCCCCATATCCTTTGAGTACGATTGAGCTTGAAAAACGTGCTTCACGGTACTTCCGGATGAGTTCTGAACAAACCATGAAGGTTAGCCTTTGGGAATTGGGATTTAATATCATCTTATGAAGAATACCTGCAATTCTGCATCTTGTTTATTGTTTTAGACTTCAGGGTCTGCTTTGTATAGTTTTTAGATTCCTTCTAAATTTGCTCAACTGGTTAAAGTTGCAAAGAACAAGAAACTGAACTAGATTATGCACATGAGCAATTGAGTGCATTCATGACAGATTATGCACTTCAATGCCCGAGTTAGTTCAGTGGTAGCTTAACCTTTTCAAAAGAAAGAATACAGTGCAGTTTGTCTGTTGTGTATTTCAAATTATAATACCACTGTCACCAGATTTGTTTCTCCAGTTTTAGTTATCAGAATCCATTACAAGTATAATATATACATATATGTGTGTGTGTGTCTTTAATTATTAGGAGTCTCACTTTGTCTCCTTTTAATCATATACCATTTGAACCTATTTGTGTCTAATTGCATCAAAATATTTTTTTTTTAATCTTTCCAAAAATTCTGTAGCCAATCATTCGTTATTTCATTTTCTTTGGTTTATAGGTGGCAGAAGACTTGTACCAAGCTGGTTTCATTAGTTATCCTCGTACGGAGACTGACAGCTTTTCTTCCAGGACTGATTTGCATGTGGGTAACCTAGTTTTTCTTGTGTGGACACCTATTACTTGAACAAGTTCTCTTAAGCTTCTCATGTTGCAATTGGTTTATGAATTATGACTCAACCTGATGTAGACAATTGTACAAGAACATCAAGAGCATCCTGTATGGGGATCGTATGCACAAAGATTGTTAGATCCTGGAGCAGGACTTTGGAGGAACCCTAGTAATGGTGGACATGATGACAAGGCCCACCCACCCATCCACCCAACAAAATTTTCAGCTGGAGAATCCCGGTGGAGTCAAGATCACCATGTAGTCCATCTCTTGATACTTGTATCTACATGTGCTTGGCAATCTTTCTTTTCCTTCTGGTCCAATTTGGTGATTATGGCTTTGACTGAGTTCCTGAAATTTAGTTACTCTCATTTTCTCCAGAGATTGTATGAGCTGGTTGTTCGACATTTTCTGGCATGTGTCTCACAGCCAGCTGTTGGGGCAGAAACTGTTGTTGAAATTGATATTGCTGGTGAACGCTTTTCTGCATCAGGGAGAGTGATATTAGCTGTGAGTAGTGTCATATCAAATCATAAGCACTCATTGTTTCGTTTCAATTAGTAATTTTGTTTTGCTATTGTAGATCATTTGCATATTTGCCATGGAATTAATGTCCCTTATGTAACAATAATGGCTATGGTGGTCACTATAATTTTACAATTCTATTGTTTTGGATTATTTTATTTTATTCTATGTACAGTTGTTTATCTTTTATTAGAAGCACTTGGAATTGATTTTCTTGGTAAATTCTTTCTGTTAATATTTTTAAATGGATGCTGTATTTAGAGTTAAATATTGTCATCAAGGCATGCACTAGTATGGGCAGTGTAGTTTGACACTAAATTGGTACATTTTTTCAATTAATCAGGTAAAGCAGCACATATATGTTTACTTATGAAAATTATGTTATATAATCATTTGATGTATTAGTATACTATTTTTTAATTAAATTACTTAAACTTTGTACTATGGAGATGATGTTCAACTAGTCTTGTCACTTTTAGGTAGATTATTAAATCTTCATATTACAGACAATTTGCTAAAATTTGTGACGGCTGTGGCCATTGCATAGAACTGTTACGCTGCAAGTGTGAAAGCGATTTGAAACCTGACTCTTACTATGATTCACATTGTTGTGTCTAGCTATTGGAGTTCTCAAAGACATTTTCTAAAATCACGACTCAATTCTAGAAATTAGGATCTGGTAAACTAAAAGTAGCTGTTGAATTCCTGTTGAACCGGCAGTTCAATTGATGGTTACTAGACTATAGACATAATTAATAAACATGTTCATGAGTATTTCAAAAAAATTATGATAGTGCTACCTTTAGGTTTTTTTGCAATTGTTTTATATGGGATCTAACAATATCTTGTATGGCCAGAAAAATTACTTGGATGTTTATCGCTTTGAATCATGGGGTGATTCAATGATTCCAACCTATCTCCAGGGACAACAGGTTTGGCGTTACCTTTCTGATTTGTAGGCTGTGTGTTTCTTGCTGTTTTTGTGAGTATTTGATATGCCATGTATCTGTTTTCAGAAGTCTGATGGAATGAAGTTATAATTTTTATGATATGCTATCAATGAGATGGATTTTCCAGCCAGCTTTTAAACATCACTAATTTGCCAAGCAAACTTGTGCTTGATTTCTGTCCAAGATAGCATGCCTCATTCACCACTTCCATGATTTATCTCATCATTTAGAAGATTAGAAATTTTTTTGGTAAATTGAGATAGAAAGCAACTGCTCACCTTCCATGCCTGGCATTCTATGTCATACAAGTTATTCTGAATGCTTAATAACCATGCCAGCCTCAGTTGATGCTATCTCAACATTCAGATAATAGTTTGATGTAAATCTTGCCTGATAGAGAGTTAACCACTGCATTAGCATTAGAAAGATGGAAAGTTTGAATAAAAGGTATTGTAAGTATGCTTTTTTTAGTATAAATGTCATTTCCTCTTATTAAAAACAGTTCTACAAAACAAATGGACAGGTTTGGTTTGTTGTTGTCCTGGGGGTCTTCTCTGTTTCTCTTTCTTTGGTTTTTTCCTTTTTGGTGCTTACAAGGGCATAAAGCCCACAAAACAGGAAACTAATTTTGTGTTGAGTTGGTCATTTTTTCAAGGCCTAAACTTAAAAATGACAGTTTGATGGTCGAAGATTTGGAGTTAGGATTTACTTTCTTTTATAAAACTCTTTTATATTTTGAACTACAGATAATTATACTATAGTTTTGGACAATGTTGCAGTTCATTCCGGCAACATTGACTTTGGACTCTGGAGTCACTAGACCGCCGCCTCTCTTAAGTGAAGCGGATTTGTTAAGCTGTATGGACAAGGTGAGAAGACTGGAATTCCAATTATTTTTGTTCTGGCTTTGTACTCTCTATGCTAGTTCATTATTTTCCCATAATTGTATAATTTTAAAATTGCGTCTTCTCCCTCTGCTTGTTTTTGTAAGGCCGGGATTGGTACAGATGCAACAATGCATGATCACATTAAAAAGCTGCTTGATCGATTCTACGTCACAAAGGATGCAAACACTCGCTTCTCACCTACTAATCTTGTAACTTTACTTAAATCTCTTAATGCAATATCTTTGTTGCTCTTATGCTTGATCTTCTTGTCCTTGTGGTTACTTGTATGAGGTTCCTATTTCATGTGCTGGTACATATGAAAAGGCATAACTTTTTAGGATATGAGTGAAGATAGGCTGAATGTTTGCAAATTTACTTAAACTTTACAGTACCGTCTTTTTAGACATTAATGGGTGTAAATTTTAGTCTTACTTTTGAAAGTGTTTGATTGGTCTACTCAATTATTATGGAAGTATTCCCTGCTAATAGGTTCAACCATGCAATTTTTGTCACTGTTCTTGTGTCTCGGTCAGGTTGGAAACCTGAGATATTTGTAATACGTTGTATGAGTTTATATTTTAAAATATTTGACTAAATGCAATGTCAATAGTTTTGGATTGCTAATTGCATCACTGCATTCTTTCATAAAAAAGTTGTATTTCTACGAATTTGAGAGTTCCAGATGTTGGCTTTAGAATTTTAAACTTCTTAGCATCAAGACAAAAATACAAAAACATGCTTGGTTGTTGATCTGGCAAGGGTAGTTTTCTATAGTTGACTAAACTCCTTATTTTTGCTTTACATAAGAGGTTTGTTTTAGTCATTCAACAGGATTTTGATACCATATATTGATTTTGATGTTTCTGTCTCAGTGTTTTTCATTTGTTCTAGCACTGTTATAATGAGGCATCTAAAGAAGAGAGGTAACAACAATTAATTAAAGTGATGAACAATTCAACTAAAATAAGCCTCAGTGCAAAACTAGTTGGGGTCATGTCAGTGATGGCAGTTGGTTAGATTTATATGCTACAGTTGTCACTTAGGTCTTTTAGCTGTATTTGAAGTTATCTTTTTCTGTGTTGAGTTTGTTGAAAACCTCTGCCATGTAAGTTCATTTCTATCTAAAAGATTTTGTTTTCTGTTTTCATGGCTTGATTTTCCTGCCGAATCTTCTTATTTTATTATTGATGACAAATTGTGATCTCTGGTTCGAGCCTTCATGCAAATCTTTAATCTTTGAAGTGCTTATTAGTCTGTTCATTACTACAATTTAAGAGAAGCCAGTTTAGGTACTTAGTGATGGAAGGAAGATAAAATGATGGCATGATTATTTCCTTTAAATTGTTAACTGTTTCTTTACTAATTATGACTTCAATGCATTTCAGGGCGAGGCACTTGTTATGGGATATGATGACATGGGGTAAGTAGTTCCCCATTATCAACTGCCAAAGATACTGTTAGATATCTGAATGTTTATTTTAATGTTGGCCTGTGATGGAGAATGGACTCTGTTCTCTATTCATTTGATTATTTCGGAGTTGTAAATTAATTGTTCTTGTGAGGTTACATGGGGGTATCCACTTGTTGCAGAGAGATTAATGTGATATAATTTGTGTTTGTTAGAATACCTGGTTAAGCTGTTATTCTTGTTGTTGATCCTGCCCGAAGTGGCAGATCCTGGAAGGATTGAGATGGATTGGTTATGGCTCTAACTTTCAATAGTTCAACCTTTTCTCCCCATTTTTGCATCAGTAGTCACAATCTAGATTTGAATCCCTGCATTTGTGTGATTATGCCTGATAACCCACTAATATTCTTTTGTTATAATACTCTGGATATCAATATTGATCATATATCATGATTTTTCTAAGCCACCTCATTAAATCTTTCTGTAAATACATAGTCTACACGCACAAACTTGCAATATGATGTCCATGTAGCATACAGGTATGCCTGTTGCTACAGCTTCCTAAATGGGAACTGATATTCAAGAATACATCATCGGATAGACATTATAACAGTGTATTCATGGTCAGTTAAAATATCCATGGTTTAACTAGTTTAGATGGTTGACTGTGACTTTGGTGGCAAAACTGGTTTCAAGCTATGAAAAAATCAAAAGCAACATTTTCCAGGTACTACTGAAAGTGCATCAGATATAAATTAATGATTAACTAACAACAGCAATGAAACAATATTAACGACACTTTCTGACGGGCATGTCAAAATCAGCTGTTGGATGTCTTTGCGGCCATGATAATGCATGAATATGTGCATGTATGTGTGCAGGGGGCTTAGGGAGGGGCTGTATGTGGTGCACTGTTGTTGTGTGAGTAAATATACAGTTAGGAGCGATGCAGAATGAGGATTCTTAAGAAAGCAAGAAGTTGTAAAGATTCACAAAAAAATTGAGATGCAAATTTTGAAGCATGCCATCCTGATGATGTTCCATGCTCTGTTAAATAGATATGCTGGTCTGGTGCTGTTATTTTGCTTATGTGCTTAGTTACACTGCTAAATTCAACACTTATTTTGTTGTTTGAGTACTTCCTTTTCTATTTCTTTTTTCCACAGGAAAAATCCTTTTAGCCTAAGTGAGAAGATAAATTTTTCCTTTCAGGTATGAACTTTGGAAACCCAATCTGAGATCACTGATGGAGTGCGATATGAAAGAAGTCAGCGTGGGCAATAAAAGTAAAGCTGAAGTTTTGGCAACTTGCTTGCAGCAGATGAAAGCTTGTTTCTTAGATGTACGTTGGAATTCACAGAACATAAGCTCCATGACTGTTTGGTTGGGAGGCCATGTTATAGTTGTCTTTTCCTCAAGAAATTGTGACTATTGTTCATAATCCTATGTTAAGTTCCTTTCTATATTAGCATGGTGATTCACTGTTGCAGTTTGTAGATAGTTGTATGCTTGATCTGATGGACACAGTAATTACTAAATGAAGGCTAGTATGAAATGCTTGCATGCAACAAACAGGTTGGATTTATAAAGGGGATCATTGGTCGAGAACAGTTCTAATGCATTATCTAGCATATGTTGTTTTTGTTGAGGTTTACAAGTGTTTGGCCCGTTCTTTTTTGATAATTTTCATTCCTCAAACACTTGAGCTTGTTTCTGAAAAAGATTACTCAAATTACCCTGTACAATATATACAGCAAATGCCACTTCTCTCAATTCTTAACTCAACTGGAAACTTTTGCAGGCAAAGGTAAACAAAGTAAAACTCTTGGAAGCCATGGCAATTTTCTTTAACAGGTGGGTTCTTTCACCTGCTTGTAGTATTACAGATGATTTGTTTCTATACCATTAAGCATATCTTTTTCTTTTATTCAGATCTGATAGATCGAATGGAGATGACAGTAGCGCGTTGGGGGAAAATGTTCGGCCATGTGGACTTTGCCAGGAAGCAAATATGGTGCTTAAGAAAAACCGGGTAATGATGGTTATTTTGTGAATTTCTTGGTATATATGATCAAAACTTCTTTCCACTTATGCTTTCCTGTATTTGATATTTATGAAGATCAGTTTCTGAGTTAACCTTCACTTTTAGTCAGTAGAGGTAATTAAGTATTTAGTTCCATTACTTCTGTTTATGGTATTCTAGAAACACATTTAAGCAAGTCATTGTTTCTCACAAAACTAGCATTTCCCCTCTGAACAGGATGGCAATTTCATGGTTGGATGCTCGGGTTTTCCACAGGTCAGTGCACTTGTGCTCAAAACCTGTAATTCATTGTAAATAACTGTATTTTTGAAGGCGCATCAAAGTAAACTCCCTAATTACTGATGAAAAGAAACCAAAGGTTGTTTGTTCCACTTCTTTTAGTGGTGCCTAACTTGTAATTGCCACAATCCTCTCTGTTCTACTCCAAATCATGGCCGACAGAAATGTGCTCTATGCTTGTGTGGATGTGTTTTTTATCTTATACAGTACAATGAAAGATTATCTCTCTTTTTCTGTGTTGATAACTAAACTCACAATTGTTTAACTTTTAATTTATAATACCGATTCATGATTGTTGTATGTTGGAGGATTATTTCTGCTATAATATTTAAAAGATCCGTTTGTTTCATCTTCAGTGCAGGAATGCTGTATGGCTCCCTGGACCTGTTTTAGAAGCCACCATAACCAACAATATTTGCAACTCTTGCACTCCAGGTTTCTACAGCTAATTGCAACATGTCACTGCAATATTGGTAGCTAAGACTAGTTTTGCATGCAAGTTTACGTTGAGTTCAATTTGTGCTTGTTCACCAAAAGACAAATTCAGCTACTCACCCTATCTTAAGCATGCACTATAAATTGCTGTGATGCAAACAATCCCAAAATCTCCATCCAAAGTAAAAAATGTCATGGACTTTGGCAAACCCTAATTGAGCTTCATTATTTGATGTTTATAAAGAAATACTGACGTTGTTCTATGTAATATATCCTTTGGCTTTTTTGATTGCTCTGAATCTGAAACTAAGACATTCTGTACAGTCTATTTCCTTCATCATAGCATTTCACCTTTTCTGAGTGTTCATGTGGCATAAGCTATCTCATGCATTACATGGGTTTCTACAGCAAGTTATTGCTGATATGATGTTTTCTTTCTTGAGATCTTACTTATTCATTATTGATGCACCTTTTTAAGGTCCTGTTTACTTGATCCAATTTAAGTTCCGCCAGCTTGAAATACCACCAGGCTTCAATGTCAACCATTTAGGTAAGGGCAACCCTATGGTATTGTAGGGATTGTTTGTTTTGATTTTTCTTAAACTATGATGTACATGCTTTGGGTTATATATACATAAATCAGATTGTTTTGTTTGGATTTGATATTTGGTAAACTTTTGATAAATAAGGAGATTCGTTAGGAATGTGATCTGTGTTGCATCATGTTTTATTTGAAGTTTGAATTTATCTGGTAAAAATTTGGATGGTCAAATTTGCTTCAATTTTGCTTTTGAACAAGTGTTTCCCACTCTTTTAGATGCAGAAGAAAGTGAAGAGCTTGCCTTTCACCAATGATTTGGTGAAAGAGATTTACTTAGATCCCTAACAAGTGTTTCACACTCTTTTAGATGCAGAAGAAAGTGAAGAACTTGACTTTCACCAATGATTTGGTGAAAGAGACAGACTTAGGTTATATGGAGATCTATCTGGGTCTATTAAGGACTAATAGACGTAGCTGGGCCCATATCTAAAATTTATTCTTGTAATATGACATTTTTATAGTTGTCTGACCCACTATCAGATTGTGCTTTTGCTTGGTCATCTTTTCTATTTGAGGCATAGTTTGAGGCACAGTGCTACTGGTTAATTAGTTGAGGGGCAGGAAGTGCAAACTGGAAAGGCCTGAGAGAACAAAACTTCGTAGTATTAGTTAAGATACAATTTTTTCTGCAATAAAACAGGCCCTGGCACAAGGATTCACCTCCTTTCATTGACAGTCATTTGAAGAAGCATTAGTTTTTCTGCCACGTGATATTTCAGCCTTGATATTTGAAGGAACGGAAATATGAGATGCACCAACATAACTGTTTCAATCATCTATTCTTGATTGAAAGACATTTCACTACGTGGAAGTTGATAGGTTATTTCAAATCCATCCTTGTGTTGAAGGAGAGTGTTTATGCAAAATCCATTTGCGCTCTTAACTCAAATCAATAGAAGAAAGCCGTAGACATTAACACTCGTGATGTCTTTTTAGCCAGTATGCCCTTATCATGCCATCTATCAATGCCATTTCTAGCTTCCCCATATGCATGTCTTTCAGGGCTTCTTGAAATGGGTTTCATACACATCAACTTCATTTGCTATTTAATTTTTTCTGCAGATGTTCATGGATGCACATGTGCACTTCCACATAGCTTTTTAGCAATCTTTGCCAGTGTTGAATCTCTTTCACATGTTATCAGGTTGCATTGGTGGTTGTGATGAAACTCTTAGACAGTTGATAGAAATCTGTGGAACCGGTTCCCGTGTTCAAGGTGGGTATATATGTTCAGCTTGATTTGTTACATAAACATGTTTAGTTAGTCATATGAAGTAGAGTAAATAGACTACAGGTTTGAAGATGAATGTTCACAAGTCCATAACTAGAATTGTGCCTGCAAGAAATAAACATGATATCCTTCCATGTAATTTAATGGTTCTATGCTGTTTGGAATTTGTTTAACATCCATCTTAGTGTAATTGTGCCTGGCTTCACTTCTTGATAAGAAATGTTGTTAATGGAAAGATTAACAATCCTTGAAATGATACTTATATAAGGGAATTTTAATTTGGAATTCGTTTTCTCCTTTCAGGAGAAATCTATTTTTTAACTGAATTCCAGAACATGTCAAATATATTGGGAAACTTGAATTACAGGATGATTATGTAACAGAAATGATCATGCACATGCAATTTGCTTTGTTAGGAAAAAAGTAGATTAATAAATGAGTTGATCTTTATATATTCAATATATTATGCAGCAAGAGGTCGACCACCAACTACAACATCCAGCAACGGACCACCCACTACAACACCCAGCAACCCCCAACGAAGTAACTCTAGGCAGGCACCCTGCATATATTGTTATCAAACAGGGCATGCTTCAACTGATTGCCCTTCACGGATTTCAGCCACTCGACATGTGCAGTCTCATGGAATGAACCAACAGAATGGTACTACTCATGAACTTTTATTTTCTCCAATTCATAAATGAGATTCCTAACAAGACAATTTTTATTTTTTGGTCAAATTAACTGTCAAAGAAATACACACCAGATTGTATTATGATAACAAATATGGTTGTTGACGTTCTATCTCTATACCCTTTCAAAATTAAAATAATTGTTACATGGGGAATTTCAGCTGCCTTTTACTGTGAATATTTCACATTTGGCAGACACTTGGACTTCTAATCATTCAAATATGTGGTTTTTCCTTTCTTTAGTAGAATTCTTTTGACATACACACCCAGTGACCTAGGAAGCTTACTAGTGATTCACTACGAATCCTACTAGTTTTGGTGAAGACTATAATTTCCTTTCTTGTCTAGGATTGAGCTTTAGGCATATATAATGACAGCTGTAGGAGGGAATTGTTATTTCTCCCTTCCTCTTGCCCCTTCCTAACCGCATGTCACTTTTTTCTCCCTTGTTCTTTGCGGTATAGAAGAACCATATCACCTCACAGTTTTTAGAATTAAATCTTTAATCCAAGTTCAAATCAAAATATTGTGAAGTGTTGACTGCAAACATATAGGTAGAAGCATTATATTTCGTTCTCTGAATAATTTCAGAATGGGCATCTTTCGCCCATTGTTTATATTTTTGGGGTTTAAGAATACACTAGCTTGCTCTATTTTCCTCCTAAGCATGTGAATTGAAAGTAATCTCAGAAGTGTATGGACTTCTGGAAGCATTAAAATTGTATATGCGTGGTATTGAGTTTTAGTACGGTATCTGTTTGCCATTGTTAGAGTTGTTAACTTTTTTTTTTTGTGCAGATTGTTAGAGTTAATGTACCCTTGATACCTGCTCTTGAAAATGCTCTTTGTGTTGCAGGAGAATCTTCAATTCCATGTAGCACATGTGGAACGCCATGTGTTCTGCGAACAGCTAACACAGCAAATAACAGGGGAAGAAAGTTCTATTCATGTTCATCACAAGCATGCAACTTCTTTGCGTATGTAAACCTGAACCTAGATATCTCTTTATGTTATTCTAGAAAAATTGTTAAAGTGGACTGGTTAATGCAGAAATTACTTGATACTTCTAATGTGTACAACTCTTCTCTAGCACTCATGCGAGACTCATTTATGAGAGGCATCTGTGCATGAATGTCAGAGATGAGGTGTGTACACTTCGAGTATTCAATAATTTCTCCAGTTAAAAATTTAGCATTCGAAGGATTATCGTATTCTAGTTCCGGAATTCTCCTTTCATCCTCTTCTGATTTTATTCTGTCATCTGCTTACGGAAACATCATATTTTATATGATGTATCCTATTTGTCTGCGACGCAGATGGGAGGATAACCTCAACAACGGCTCTGCCCCAAGAAGTGCTCCTCGTCCAAATATGAGTAACTCGGCATCTAACCCTAGCAGGAGGGGCGGTCGTGGGAGGGGTGTTCAGAATGCAGGACGTGCAGCTGATGTAACTTTTGTATCAGCTACAGGTGAGCCGATATCTGGAAGAAGATGCTTCGTGTGTGGTGATCCATCACACTTCGCAAATGCTTGCCCCAGTCGTGGTTCCTGATGCCTTGCCCTCTCAAAGAAGAGTTGAGACATGCTCAAGTACGTCGAGGACAGGTTTGGTACCTGCTACCATTTCGGCTCTTGAGTGCCGTAATTTTGTAAAATTATGCTCTAGATATGATCGCATAGAGTGTACACACTACACACTGTATTTATTGACTTCGTTCTTCACCATTGTGGGCTGAAATCACAAGAGCAAGTTTATGGCTTGTCCTCGATCGGGCCACCCTACGCTTATTCTGTAGTACCTTAAGTAAACAATACATAATTCCGGGGCATTATTAATGATTATGATTAATTAAAATTAAATTAACTAAAAAATAAAAAGGTGGTGATTTTACTGTGCACTACATCCCAAAACACCATTTATTTTTAACAGTTTTTTTTTTATATATATAAAAAAAATCAGTGTTTATTTTATTTTATTGGTCAACATTTGGTTTATTAGAGATTTAACTTCAAGATTTACTGTGTTTTGTTTTTTATATAGTTATTGAGTCTAATGACATGAGTTATGGATTTAACGGGTTATTCTGATTGATTCAGGGTTTTTTTTTTTCATTAGTATTTTTTCTTTAATTTTATCATTTAAACAGATTATTAAAAATTAGATTTTATGATTTGTTTCAGTTTATTTTCTATTGAGTTATTTTAGTTATGGATTTGATAAATTAACTCATGTTGACTTGAGGTTTTTTTTAATTGATTTTTTTTTTAATTATTTTTTTAACAATTGGGTTGATTGA
>Ga0307515_10015541_pt1 | contig 14012 bp, 11 predicted proteins | sample 17_EM_MG_FD_194513 | JGI IMG/M metagenome (GOLD analysis project Ga0307515, IMG submission 194513) | Populus trichocarpa ectomycorrhiza microbial communities from riparian zone in the Pacific Northwest, United States - 17_EM | ecosystem: Host-associated > Plants > Roots > Unclassified | place... | reverse complement strand
CTGTGACAAACCTTTTAAGACGAAACTAGCTGATTGAAAGACCTCAGGGATATGAACGTTCGCAATTCGAAGATCGTACGCATCGAAACTTTCCGACTACCGCCTCGTTGGCTATTCGTGCGTGTGGAAACGGATGATGGGCTCGTTGGTTGGGGCGAGGGTAGTCTGGAAGGGCATACGGAAGCCGTGGAAGGCGCGTATGCATCACTGCGCGACCGTTTCATTGGCGCCGACGCGGATCGCATCGAAGACATGTGGCAAGTGGCTTACCGCCTTGGTTTTTATCGCGGTGGCCCGGTCCTCATGTCAGCGCTCTCCGGTTTGGACCAGGCTCTGTGGGACATCAAAGGAAAGCGTCACTCGGTTCCAGTCCATCAACTCCTCGGCGGCAGGGTTCGTGATCGCTTAGCGGTCTACGCATGGGTCGGAGGCGATCAGCCCTCCGACGTGTTCGATGGCGCGAGGGTGCGCATTCAGCAGGGCTTTAAGGCCGTGAAGATGAATGCCACCGCCGATCTCGATTGGGTCGGTAATTTTAAGGTTCTCGATCAAGTCGCCGAACGAGTGGCGGAAGTGAAATCCCTGGGGATCGACGTTGGCATCGATTTTCATGGCCGTTTGCACAAGCCGATGGCCAAGCAGTTGGCGAGAGTGCTGGAGCCAGTGCGTCCTCTGTTTATCGAAGAGCCGCTGCTGAGCGAGCATCCTGAGGCCATCAAGCAGCTATCGCAGCTCACAACAATCCCGATCGCGTTCGGCGAGCGTCTCTACTCGCGCTGGGACGTAAAGCCCTTCCTTGAGGCGGCATCGATAGACATTCTCCAGCTCGATGTGAGCCACGCCGGTGGAATCTCGGAAGGTCGTCGCATTGCCGCCATGGCTGAGGCGTACGACGTTGCGATCGCTCCACACTGTCCACTGGGGCCGCTTGCGCTGGGGGCCTGCATACAGCTCGCGCTGACCACGCCGAATTTCGTTATTCAGGAAATGTCCTTGGGGATTCACTACAACACTGAGGGGCACGACCTGCTGGCCTATGTCACCAACCCCGAGGTATTCGACATCGCGGATGGCATGGTCAAGGCGAATCTGCGTCCCGGTCTGGGTATCGATGTGAACGAGGCGCTTGTGCGGGAGATTAGCCGCGATTGTCCGCCCTGGCGCAATCCCGTCTGGCGGGGGCCGGATGGCTCCGTGCGAGAGTGGTAGCCCTATGCGATTCGCCGGCAGAGTAGTGATTATCACTGGAGCGCTCGGTGGAATCGGTCGCGCCTGCGCCCAGCAATTCGCCGCGGAAGGGGCGACACTGAGCCTCGCTGACTCGAATCTGGAACATGCTGATGAATTTTCGGTGGAGCTCAAGAAACGGGGCGCGGCGGATGTTCTGATCGCTAACTGCGATGTCTCATCGGAGCAGGCAGTCGTGGAGTTCTGTGCGGCGACTCAAGAGCGTTTCGGCCGGTTCGATGTCCTCGTTAATGTAGCCGGCATGATGATCTACTCGCCGCTCGAGGAGCTCACGGCGCAAGACTGGCATCGCATCTACGGTGTGAATCTCGTCGGCGCGGCCATTTTTACCCGCGAGGCCTTTCGCCGTATGAAGCCTGGCGGTGCCATAGTCAATGTCACCAGCATTCATACCGATCGAACTTCAGCGCTCGTCGGACCGTATGCCGCGGCGAAGGCCGCTCTGGAGTCCCTAACACGCACGAGTTCCATCGAAGGAGCGGCGAAGGGCATCCGCGCCAATGCCGTCCTTCCCGGCGCCATTGATACGCCGATGCTATGGGCCAGTCCCAATATCAAGTCGGGTATTGAGATGCTGGAGCCGCGTGACATCGGTAAGCCTGAGGACGTGGCGGCAGCTGTGGCGTACCTCGCCTGTGATGAGGCTCGGTTCGTCACGGGTGCAAGTCTGCGCGTTGATGGAGGGCGCCTCGCTCGGTTATGACGCGCAGGTTTGGCCTGTTGTCGAGCGGCGAGGCCATCGAGCAACTGATTCTCGAGTCTGATTCAGGCGGGCTGAGTGTGAGCCTCCTCACTTATGGAGCCACGGTTCAGAGTGTGAGAGCTCCCATTGCAGGTCGATGGGTCGAGACAGTCGTCGGCTTCGACGACATTGCGGCCTACGAGGAAGCCAGCACGAGCTACCTGGGATGCATCATCGGGCGGTTAGCTAACCGAGTCGCGCGCGCGACTTTCCGGAACGGCAACCGAACGTACCATTTGACAGCGAACGAGGGCGTCAATTGCCTGCATGGCGGCGCGCGCGGACTGAGTCGGCGCGTTTGGCAGGCATTGCCTCGGCGGAATAACACTGATCCCATCGTCATGCATTGTGCGGCAGCGGCCGGAGAAGATGGATTTCCGGGGATGATGCGTGCTGTCGTTACCTTCGCGCTCGCGGATCCCGTCTCATTGATCATTCATTACCAGGTCACGGTGGATGAGGACTGTCCCATCGATCTGACCCACCATATCTATTTCAACCTGGGGGGCAGGCCCATTGAGGGCCATCTGTTGAGAATTTCCGCAGAGCAGGTTCAGGAGCTGGACGCGGAATATCTTGCCACCGGACGAACCTTGTCGGTCCGCGACACTCCATTCGATCTGCGCACCGGTAAACCCATCGGGCAAATCGCAGTGGGGCAGCACTTCCAGCTCACTGCCATTGGGCTGAACCAGAATTGGATCCTCTCGAATCACTCTCAGCCCTCGTGCACGCTGATCTCGCCGGATGGAGGACTGGTCATGGATCTCGAAAGTGACAACCCCTGTCTTCAGGTCTGGGCTGGCTTGCCACGATCGGTATTTATGGCGGGTGCCGTGGCGCTCGAACCTCAGGGCTACATCGGTGCGGTCAATCATTCGGCGTTCCCGAGCCCCTGGCTGCGTCCTGGTGAGTTGTACGAACGCAGAATCATTTACCGCTTTCGTCAAGCAGGCCTAGTGCACTCATGAAGGGCTTTCGAGTAATTGAACGCGCGCGCCGCGACACACTGGGCGAGGGCCCGCTCTGGTCGGAGCGCGAAAATGCTCTCTACTGGACCGATATTCTCAGGCATCGCCTGAATCGCTATTCGCTGACGAGCCACGCGGTCTCATCCTGGGTCATACCTGGATATGTCGGCTGGGTGATTGAGCGCGAAGCAGGCGGGCTCGTCGTGGGTTTGGATCGCCAGGTGGTGCTCGTTACATCCGAGGGCACGATCACCGAGGTCATCGCAGAGTTGTCAGAGGAGCCGCCCGATAACCGCGTCAACGATGCCAAGGCCGACGCTTTGGGGCGCATTTGGGCCGGAACGATGCCTGTTCAGGCAGATCGGTCGAGCGGCTCGCTCTATCGGATCGATCTGAATCGGTCGGTTCATCGCTTGGACCGCGGTTACACGATCGCGAATGGTCCAGCAATTGCGGATGACGGTCGGTTCATGTACCACACTGACACGGCGCTCGGAACGATCTTCAAGTACGAGATCTCCGCGGCAGGTGAGCTCTCGCCGCGCATGCCATTCATTGTCTTCGAGAAGGATTGGGGAAATCCTGACGGAATGACTTGCGATGCCGAGGGATGTCTTTGGGTCGCGTGCTGGGGCTCTGGTAGCGTCATGCGTTTCGCCCCGAACGGCCATCGCGAAACTGTCATCTCGCTACCGGCAAGTCAGCTGACGAGTTGCACTTTTGCCGGAGCTGCTTTGGATCGCATGTTCGTAACGTCCGCCTCAATGGGGTCCGAGGATCCCATCGCAGGCGCGCTTTTCGAGATCGATCCGGGTTGCACGGGGCTGCGGACGAGACTGTTCAAGGGATGATCTCCAGAACGAATGCGGCAGCCTGGAAATCTCCTCGTAAAGGTATCGAAAGTCCGCGCTCCATCCAGTAGCGCGCGTTGGCTCTGGCCGGTGTGCCATCTTCTGCTTTGCCGCTGATCGCCCGCAACGAATAGGTCTTGTTGGGATCGAGGCCGCGAAGTTGCACGAATGGCAGGCGATCGAATTTCGAGCTCGAGTGCAGAAACAGGAACAGTGCTGCCTGCGCCTTGTCCTGCGACACAGACAGCGTTGCGCTGCGCTCCGACCCACCGCGCGGCGAAATTAACCGGTAGAGATCGCCGCTTTGTACGGTCTGCCGGATGGACTTGTATTCGGCGATCAAGCGCTTTGCGGTTGCAAAGTCATCCACTTGCCAATGGTTGAGATTGGCACCGAGACCCAGGCTTCCTTGCATCGAAGACAAAAACCGGTATTCGAGCGAGGTCACACGCCCATTAACCCAGTTCGGGGAATCCGTTACCCAGCACATCATCGCGCTGGGAGCATAGGCATAGCTGAAACCGTCCTGAATGGTCAGGCGGTCGAACGGATCGGTGTTGTCGGATGGCCAGACTTGGTCGGTGAAAGCCATGATTCCCATGTCGACCCGGCCACCTCCGCCGGCGCAACTTTCGATCTCAACCTTCGGATACCGCCGACGCAGCTCGGCCAGAATGGCGTAGAGGTTCTCGACGTAATCGACATAGATCCGCTGCTGATAACCCACTGGCATCTCGAGCCAACCGGGTTCGGACCAATTACGGTTGTGATCCCACTTCAAGAAGCTGATGTCGTTCTCGCTCAGCAACGTGTCGAGTACTTTGAGTATGTAGGCCTTAACGTCGCTGCGAGCGAGATTCAACACCATCTGGTTTCGCGCCTCGGTGCGCGGCCTCGTGGGGAAGTTGATGACCCAGTCCGGATGCGCGCGATACAGGTTGCTATCGGCATTGACCATTTCGGGCTCAACCCAGATTCCGAAATCCATGCCGAGCGAGCGCACTTTGGAGATCAGAGGCCCAAGCCCACTTGGAAACTTCTTTGGATTAACGGTCCAGTCGCCCAGGCCAGCCTTGTCGTTGTTGCGCGCGCCAAACCAACCGTCGTCCATAACGAAACGTTCGATGCCTACCGATGCGGCCTTTTCGGCGAGAGACATCTGGCCGGCCTCATCAACGGCGAACTGCGTTGCTTCCCAAGAATTGTAGAGCACGGGCCTTGCGCGCGGTGTGGGCTTCTGCGGCAGCACACGCGTGCGCTGAAATTGATGCAGCATCCGCGATGCGCCGCCAAGGCCTGAATTCGAGTAGCCTGCGTAAAATATCGGGGAGTGGAGTTTCTCGCCCGGTTTTAAGCGATAGCCAAAGTCGAAAGAGTTGAAACCGGCATTTAGATGAATAGCGCCGAAACTATCCTTGTTCACCGAGATCTGCCAGCTTCCGCTCCAGGCGAGCGCGCCGAACCAGACGGGACCGAATTCTTCTTCGAGCGGCCCGCGAGTAATTGCGATCCACGGGTTATTAAGCTGACCGGTCCCACCGTCCCGGCTCTGCAAATCGATTTGACCCGGCAACACCGTGCGACTTTGTAGTGAGAATTCCGCCGCCCAACGTCCCGTTAAATAGTGCATCACGTAGTCGGGTGCAGTGGGCAGGTTTAGCGTTGCGGCTGCCATCTGATCGACTTGCACCCATGACTTGGTGCGGTTTTCGATGACAGCCGAGCGTGCCAGAACTCCGGACTCATCCATCGAGTATTTCAGCTCGACGAAAACATCGCGCCGGATGTCTTTCATCCGAACGACGAGGCTTTCAGGGCCAAGCGTGTGGCTAACGTAGGTCAGAACGATATCGCGAACGGCGTCGGGATAGCTGACCTGCAGCGATGGCTGCAACGCGATGCCGCCGCCAAATCCGACGAATTCCAGCGGTGCGTCGGAGACCGCGAGATCCACGGCTGAATAGTCGCGGGAGGAGGACAACGGTTGAAAAGCGATCTGATCCCCGAGCGCGCCACCCCAATGAACGGTTTGTAGTTGGCCTTTGGAGTTGACGGCGAACACATAGCTCACTCCGGCCCCATCGAGCCGGAAGAACTTGCTGCCGGCCTCGTATGTCGGCTTTGCGCCCGCCCAACGCGGCGCTGTGAGTGCGGCCAGGCTACCAAACAAGCCGACGAAAGCCGCGCGGCGGTTCATGCGAGGTCCGCTCATGATTATTTGTCTCCAATATTAACTTGTATTATATATATTCATTATGAGCATGAAATAGGCGCATTGGGAATACCACCGACATGCACTCGATATCAGACGGTAAGGCGAAAACTATACGTAGGGAGCCTGTCTCCTATCCGCTGAATCTCGGCTATATCACGCTCATTTCGGCGATCGCGGCATTAGGGGGACTGCTGTTTGGCTACGACTGGGTCGTCATCGGCGGCGCGAAGCCATTCTATGAGCCGTATTTTCATCTTACGACCGACGTGCAGGTCGGATGGGCCAATAGCTGTGCGCTGGTGGGCTGCCTGCTCGGCTCGATCCTCTCCGGCGTGCTCAGTGACGGCATCGGCCGCAAGAAATTACTGATCGTCGCTGCGTTGCTCTTCGGCGTGTCGTCTGTCGGCACCGGGTGGGCGTATACCTTTGATGCCTTCATCGCTTGGCGCATCTTCGGCGGTGTCGCGATCGGGATCGCCTCTAACGTCTCGCCTACATACATCGCGGAAGTTGCGCCGGCGCAGTGGCGCGGGCGGTTGGTCGCGCTGAATCAGCTAACCATTGTCGTTGGCATATTGATGGCACAGATCGTCAATCTGAAAATCGCTGGCGAGATCGTCGAGGGTGCTTCAGCGGAGGCTATTCGCAACAGCTGGCAAGGTCAGTTGGGCTGGCGCTGGATGTTTACGGCAGTCACCGTGCCTGCGCTGATCTTTTTTTTGTGCGCCTTTCTGGTGCCCGAAAGCCCGCGCTGGCTGATTAAGACCGGCAGAAAAGAACGTGCCTTGCGTGTTCTGCAGAGGATAGGTGGTACTGCCTATGCTGACGCGGAATTAGGCGACGTCGAAAGCAGCTTGGTGCGCGAACGTACGGAAAAGACAAATTGGCGTGAGGTTATTCATCCCCCAGTATTCGGAGTCGTGCTGCTGGGAGTTTGTCTCGCCGTGCTTCAACAATGGAGCGGAACCAATGTCATCTTTAACTATGCGGAGGAGATCTATCGCGGCGCCGGCTACGACTTGAGTGGTGTCATGTTCAACATAGTGATTACCGGTGCGATAAACCTCATCTTCACTCTGCTGGCAACAGCCACAGTGGACAGGTTCGGGCGTCGGGCGCTGATGCTATGGGGCACGGCAGCGATGGCGGTACTGCACGGACTGCTGGGCGCGACTTTTTATTTCGGCATCAAGGGCCCGCTGGTCTTAGGTCTGACATTGGCCGTTATTGCCGCCTATGCCACTTCTCTAGCTCCCGTGACTTGGGTCCTGATTTCAGAAATCTTCCCGAACCGCATCCGGGGCCTCGCGATCTCTATAGCGATCTCGGCACTGTGGATCGCCTGTTTCGCCGTCACCTATACCTTTCCGATCCTCAACAACGCAGTGGGCGCCGCGGGAACCTTCTGGTGCTATGGCGCCTTCTGTTTGCTCGGCCTGGTATACGTCGCCCGCGCCGTTCCTGAAACAAAGGGTAAGACCTTGGAGGAAATCGAGCGCCACTTGCTCAAGAAGGTTTAGGAAGTCACGAAGTCAGGGTTCCTACTTTCGGCCCGCTCCCTTTTTCGCCTTGACCTTGAGCATCAGATCCAGTGCGCCTTCAATGAGTGCTCGCATCTTCGCTTCTGCCCGCGCGCTTTTGTGTGCCAAGATCGCATCCGCAACGGCCTTGTGGTCCGCTACGCTCGCCAGTCGACCCTCGAAATCGTTAGTCTTGCGGATAGAGAACCGCAGCGCCGTTTCGATCATCTCGGACATCTGAAGAAAAAAACGGTTACCAGTGCCCCGCAGTACGGCGACGTGGAAAGCGATATCAGCGCTCAACGGATCATCATCACCTTTCTCAGCCGCGATCATACGCGCAATCGCATGGGAGATTGCCGCGCGCTCGGCGGGGCCAGCAGCTGCTGCTGCCAGTGCGGCCGCACCGGGCTCGACACTTCGACGAATCTCGGTGAATTCGATCAATAGATCGAGCGAAAACTTGCGCTCGAGCATCCAGCTCAAGACATCCGGGTCGAACAGGTTCCAACGCTCTTCACTTTCGACGCGCGTACCCTGACGCGGCCGCGCTGAAAGAAGCCCCTTTGACGTGAGCATCTTGACGGCTTCGCGCGTTACTGTCCGCGCCGCTCGATACTGCGCTGAAAGCTCGACTTCCCTCGGAAAAGGCTGATTCGCGTACTTCCCTGTAACGATAGCGACCCCCAGATCATGGACGATCGAGTGGGTGAGATTCTGAGGCCGCGTTGGTGTTCGCATGAGTTGGTCTTGTTTCCTCTACAGGCTACGGGCAAACCCCAAATGGCGGAGCCGGGACTTCGGTTGTGAAAAGTATCGGTGCACTTCTGCCGGTACGATTGCACCGGGACCATCAAAGAGTAGCACGCCGCAATCTGTTGCGGCCTCGAGGCGGCGTCGGTCGGCTGATGCGCAGGATTGACGAGCTGCATCTGGAACTGCCATTCGCAGGCAGTTGTATGCTGCGCGATCTGTTGAAAGCGGAAGGCTCCAAGGTAGGACGCCAGAACGTCTCAACGCTCATGCTGCGCATGGGAATTGGGGCCATTTACCGCAGGAACCAGTCGGCCGCATCCCCACCACACCGTGTTTCGTTATCTGCTGAGAAAGCTCACGATCGATCGACCCAATCAGGTGTGGGCAGCTGATCTGACCTATATCCCGATGGCGCGCGGCTTTGTGCAGTATGTCGCGGCGAAAAATATGTTTTCAGCGCGCGCCATGCGGCTGATAGATCGGAGATTTCTAACGGATTGACAGCACATATCTTTCGCGATTGTGCTGATGGTCGGACATCGCAATTTACTGCGGAGGTTCGATCATGTTTGAAGAACTCCATCTGTGTTCGTGGGTTGTTGCTCGCCACCTCAACGAGCCCTTCGTTGCTGAGCGGGCACGATACCCCACGTACTGCGCGGAGCGCGGTGACTCCAAATTGACGCTCACAACAAAGGCCAACATCTGGATCCATGTGGCGCGGAAGTTGAGCCTGTGCCGAGATGTCAACGCTGCGGTCAAGAGACTCTGCGCTGGAGTTGAAGGTAGAGGAGATCGCGATTCTGCTTGGACGCGTAAGCTCGTTCGGCGCTGGGGCTGGCTGGACAGGATTCATGATCGTTACGCGTCCGTGGCTCCGCTTCTGGGCTGGTGGCACGAACCCATTGTCGTTGTGCCGTTTGAGGAACATCTGGACGAGTATTGCCTTTGGATGAGGGAGGTGCGAGGTCTGACGGAGCAGACCTGCAATGCGCAGCGACAATACGCCGTCCAATTTCTCCGTTGGTACGCCAACAAGCGGCGACCACTGATTGATCTCTGTCCACGCGATGTCGATCGATATCTGGCCGAAGGCGGCGCGACACGATGGTGCCGCATTTCGGTTCGAGACGTCGCCACTGCGCTCAGGGGATTTTTCCGCTTTGGTGGAACTCAGGACTGGAGTCGCGATCTTTGGCCGACGCCATTCGGGCACCGCGCATCTACTCCGACGAGAAGCTGCCGGCGGGACCGGTGTGGTCCGCAAAAATTCGATCTGCGGACCTGTGGTCAAAGCCCGCTTGCTCGAAAGGGCCTCCGTACCCCCGCGCGTCGTCGAACTAAGCTACCGGCTAATCCGGGGATTTGAGGCGTGCAGAGGGGGGGGCCACTCCTAACGATCAGCTACTTATTGAACTTATTAGCGGAGCACGGGGTTTCGAGTCCGTCCGCTCCGCCACCATTGTCCAGTGAGCGCCGCTAAACGCCACTGAGATCCGCAAACCGCTAAATCGCAGCGGTTTTTCTCGCCCATCGAAAGCCACTGCGTTCTGCGGATTTTGAGCTGGGGGGTACAACTGGGTCGAGCCAGGCCAAGTCTGGGAGGGGAGAAAGCTATGTGAGTAGCGGAAACTCTTCGATGGAATCCAATGGGTTCGACTCCCAACTGGCAAGAGTTAGCCACTGGCCAGAAGCAAGCCTTGCATAGGGCATGGCGACATACCCGTGAAGCGTAGGCAGCAGATACTGAAGCCGCGTGATTGAGCCTCGAAATTACCGCAATGCCGGTGTCTTCACCGTCCCAAAGGTGGGGACTACATCAAGCTGACCGCAACGGCGAGGTCAGAAGTGAACCGACCGGGGTCCTAGAGCGGGGCAGAGGTATGGGATGGATTCTCCCGGAACCTGGAAGAAACCGGTGATAGACCGGCTTTGACAACAGCCGAAGGTGCTGCGGCTTTGAGCGGGACCGGGCCTGCGCGGAAGTCTCTGCCGTGTGGGAGCGAACTGAGAGAGAAAGTTGGAACGGGGAAGCGAATCAATAAGTGGCTCCGTAGTCGAAGCCGGAAATCTTAGTGCTCTGATAGTACTGTTGACGTCGGGGAACGCTGCTTCAGGCGGACCCGATCGAGAGAAGTGGAGCACCGTTGTGACAGAACCGCTTTTGAGAAACACGAGTGGCTCGGGGCGTGCCTATCGGCCAGAAAATCGGAATCAAGCCCTCATTGCTGCGACCGGCGGCTTAATACCGATGATGTTGATCACTCGGAGTGGGGGCCGCCTCGGACGAGGCGGCCCCGGGGGCGCGGGTGTCGTCCTCGTGCGGTCAGAGCGAACGCAGGTAGTTCAGCAGGTGCTGCTGATCAGCGGCCGACAGCGCCGCGAAGTTGTTGATGACTGCGTTGGCCTCTGAAGCCGGGAAAGTGCCATTCGCGTTGCTACGGTGGGCGAGGATTGCCTGAGTCAGGTCCGAGGTGCGACCGTCGTGCAGGAAGAAGATGCGCTGGCCGAGACCCCAAAGTGGCGCCGTACGGAACTCATCACCTCCTGCCACGCCCTGCGAGATACCGTCAGCCAACCCTGGCCCCATGCGATGAAGCGCGATGTCGGAAAACAGATTCACCTGCTGGTTCCTCAAGGCCGCGGAGGCCGCATCGCCTGTCGAGAGCGTCTGTGTGTGACAGAAGTGGCAGCCGACGGAAATGAAGAGATTGCGTCCCGTCGCGATCGAGACGGCGCCTCCGGGAGAGCTGTTGGACGGTGTGGGTGGCGCCAGGAACCGCATGAAGACCGCGAACTTATCGACGTCGCTCACGGCATCGATCCCGGTCACCCCGTCGAAATTCGTCGTGTCGTTCGGTACACGCGTGAACCCGCAACCGGCCCGCTCCTCGCGCTCGATCGGGAAGCCCTCGTTCGAGATGCCCATCTCCACGTTGTAGGCTTCCGCTGAGAATACCTGCAGAGAAGGGTTCTGCGCCTTCCAGCCGAAGCGTCCGATGCGGCCATCATTGCCGTTGATGTTGACTCTGCCCCCGATGCCGAGCGCCTGCTTGGTGGCGGCGCCAATCGCCAGGTTGTTCAGTATCGTCGTGTCAGGGATCGACTCGATGAGGCCAAGGCCGAAGGTTGGCGTCGGGATTCGCAGGCTCACGTTGTTGTTGGCGACCTGGGCCGCGAAGTTCTCCTGCGCGATGTTGCAGTTATTGGCGATGCCGCCGGTCAACGAGCCGTCGTTGCGGAGTGTGATCACGAACAGCGAATGGACGCCGCCGTCTGGTGTCCCGGCGGGTGTTCGCCTGAAGCGTGCCTCCCTGACCGGACCATTGGCGGTGATGAATGAAGGCAGAGTATTGCGTGCGCCGAAAGCAGTGGCCACGGCCACCTGTGGATTGATGGTCGGCGAGGTCCCGCCGAGGGCCGGCTGGATGTGGCATCCGCCGCAACTATCCAGGTTGAAGCGTGGACCGAGGCCGTCCGCGAGGTTCTCAGCCTCAGCGAACACCTCCTGGCCGTCGTTGAAGAAGGCGATTTCGTTGGGGGTTAGGTTGGCGAGGCGACCGCCCTCGGACCCGGTCGTCGGCCGCGGGCCGGGATCGGCGGCGAATATCCCGGTGGAGCAGGCGAGCAGGACAGTGCCCGCGCACCACAGGAGCGTCCGTTTCGGCCATATGTTCGTTGTCATGGTGGCATTCCGTGCGATTGAAGGAAGCGTGAAAACTCTCAGTCAATCCGCAGCAGAGGAATAGATCTTTAGATCCCTCCGTATTGAATCTTTCGATCCGACATCCAGGGCAGCGCATTGATAGATAAATATGAGCATATCCTCATAAGTTAAATATGAGCATATCCTCATAAGTTATATCAGTCGGATGTGCGCGTCGATAAAGTGTTTCGCGGCGACGAAATCGCATGTAGATTATCGTCGTCAAGTTCCTCACGACTCGCAGGGCGAAAAGGAGTTCACCACGCATCGCATACAAACGACGCACGTATTTCCTTACCTTCTGCTCGCAATATTTTCCGCATGCTGGGCGTGCGCGGCTCACGCGCAGGCCGCACAGCAACCTGGAGTGAGTTACGCGGTAGGCAATCAAGTCACTTACAGTGCCGCCACTTACAGCGCCCTTCAGGCACACACATCGCAGGTCGGGTGGGAGCCGCCGATCACGCCAGCGCTCTGGAAACCAGGTAGTGGTGGTGGCACGTCCTGCACGTCGGCTCCCGGTGCGCCAACGGGCTTGACTGCTTCCAGCACATCGAGCACTGGAACCACATTGAGTTGGACGGCGCCGGCGGGCACTGCGGGTTGCTCAATCAACGGTTACACCGTCTATGAAAATGGCATGTCGATCGGCACGACGAGTTGCACTTTGGTTTCGCGCGGGACACCGCGCGCGTTCAGCTAGCGTGGAATTGCGAGGCAGCTTGCACCGTCAACGACATGAGAAGGGATGCGCATCGCCGCGGATCGTTCGATAGGAAAGATCCCAGCATTCGGTACGCGACCGCCTTCAGATGCGGTCGGTGCTTTTCGAAGCCAACGTTTCAGCGGTCATGTGCGTCATTTCCCGGGAGCCCCCCGGGCGGCAGAGGATTCACGGAGTTCCGTTCCTCGTTCTGTTGCGCATTCCAGGTACAAGCAACGCTCGTGACGTCGGGGCAGCGTAATGAACTCAAATCATCTCACACGTTTGCGCTGAGGCATCGCAGGAACAGCGTGTAGGGCTTCTCCGCAACGATTCCGCGGAGGGCCACCGAGTTCCGGGCGAGCCTCAACCCGGATTTGGGAATCACGCTGAAACAACTCCGACGGGTCGCGAATTCCTTCAGTTGTGGTCGATCGAGCAACTCACGTTAGTTCCTACCGACAGACTGCTAAGTCCGAACTACGGGGGAAGCTACAGCCTACCCCAACGTTCTCGAGACGATCGGTCAGATGTGGTCGACCTTCGGAGTGCACATTGCCCTCAGAGAGGGCTTTACTGATTGCGTAACGGAACTGCGCGCACAGCCGCGGAATCTCAACATCGTGGCGAACGCAGCGGCCTTCACCCCACCGGCAATCACTTGGCGCTCAGTAGCGGCCGCTTGAGTGATACTCCGGCGAACGCGACAGTCCGTCCGATGCCGCGCGATTCTCGTGTAAGCGTGCAGCTTCGAGCCGACGACTGGGCAATGCTCCGAGAGCGTGCGAGCTCGCTAAAGGTGGCGCCGGCGCCCTATGCCGCAATGCTTTTGCGAGCGCATCTTCATCGACTCACGCCATTGCCGAAAGAGGAAGCGACGCTACTGCGTCGAGCGATCGCGGAGGTCGGCGCCATCAGCCGGAACCTAAATCAGCTTACACGGGCAGCGAACCAGCAGGCACATCGAACGGGCCAAGCCGAGCGGAATTGGCATCCGTCATCAAAGCCTGCGAGGCGTTGCGCGAAAGTTTCAAGGCGCTCGTGAAAGTGAACGCCGATGCGTGGGAGGCGGGTCATGAGTAAGCAGACGCTGCGCGTTTCTGGCGGCAGGCCATTGCTCGACATCGTGAGCTACGGCCGCGGTGGTGTCGGTCCTAAGATGCGCATTCTTACTTCGGACTGCGAGGCGATCCCGCGCACGGCGGAGCGTGCCCGAAGTCATGGTGAAAGTGACCGGCAGTGGGCGAGATGCAGCGCAAGTGGTCGCTCATTCCAAGTACATCGGTCGGCATGGCAAGCT
>Ga0307515_10015540_pt1 | contig 14012 bp, 11 predicted proteins | sample 17_EM_MG_FD_194513 | JGI IMG/M metagenome (GOLD analysis project Ga0307515, IMG submission 194513) | Populus trichocarpa ectomycorrhiza microbial communities from riparian zone in the Pacific Northwest, United States - 17_EM | ecosystem: Host-associated > Plants > Roots > Unclassified | place... | reverse complement strand
GAGGGAGGGGGTGGGAGGGTGAAGGAGGTGTAGAGGATTGTGCTAATGTGGCCTAGCTAGATTTTGGTCGCGGCGGATATGATCGTCATACCGGCGTACTTCGCGTCAACGCTGGCGGCTGCGAGAGGGAGTGGCAGCGACAGCGGTGGTGGTAGAGGCGCGACTAAGATGTCGTATGATGGCCGGTAACAAGGCGACCGCAACACGAGTGCGTCGGCCCAGTTTCTCAGAGGGAGCGCATCACAGCATCGTATCATGTATTCGGCATAGCATATAGAACCTCAGCAGAGGTGTAGTAATCCCGCAAGCAAGCAAGAACTGCCGCCTGCCGCAGCATTGGCTGGAATTTTGAATATCAAAAACCTGTCCTCCTGACCCCTCGCTCAGTATAGCCCAAAAGATCTAGAATATTAAAAACCTCCCGGAAAGTGGTATAGTTGCTTAAAAAAAGGCAAAGAACTCCCTCCGTTTTATGGTTTGATATGTACCCCCGCCTGCCGTAGACCGAAATGCAAGAATGCCGATACCCTGGAAAGCCGAAGAACCGGAAAGCCCAGGAATCGAAAAAGCAAAAGAGCCAAATACCCTGAAAGCCAAGGAGCCAAAAGACCAAAAGAGTCCAGAACCCAAGAAAGCAAGACCCCAAGAGAAACCCGAAAAAGCCAAAGTGGAATCATCCCAATGCAGTAGTGAAGAGCAGGAAGCAGAAAGTTGGAAAGTAGCCGCCTGAAGTACTCGCGCCCGCTCTAGGCTGAGGCAGCTTTAGGTATCTTAGAATGCAGGACAAAGTGGAAAGTTAGAAGGCCCCGATCTGGGAGATCTGGAGGCTTCACTAAGGAAAAGTAAAGTCAATATGGAGTGCCGTAACGCCGATATACTACATTATGTCTCCTGCCCTGCCATTCGATGTATGGCTCGCCTAGTATGCTATGTCGGATGTGGGGTGGGGTTGAGAGGGTGGGAGGGAATGATGGGTGTGGTGGGCGAGTGGTTCGGTGGTTCGGTAGTTCGTTGTATACGATGAGTGGTGTGTGGTATATGAAGATATGTGTGAAGCGGGCGAGTTGTGTCCTGCTCTTGCTCGCTTTCCGTGCTGCATGTACCCTCATGTATCTACTACGAGCGCGGCGGCGATTTCCTCCTCATCGGCGACCCCCTCTGCAAGGTAGGCGACGTTGCGCTCCCGCTCCCGCTAATCTGCTGCTGCGGGAACCTCGGAGTCACAGGAGACTTCCCCTTCCAACTCCCGCTCCCGCTCCTGCTCTGTCCCTCTTGTTGCACGGATCTTGTAGACGTCGGCGACGTCGGCGATCGCCCAGTGCCCTGGAGCGCCCTTGGGGTCGTGCTAGCGCCGCTTTCCAAGCTGACCCTCTGATTCCCGGCCCGCGGCGTCGTTTCTTTGCTTCCTCCACTCCCGCTCTTGCTCCCTCCACTGTTCCGCTGCCCGCTGCCACCGCTCCCGCTCTTGCTCCCTCCACTCCCCCTATTACTCCCCCCACTCCCGCTGCCCCTCCTGTCCCTCCCACTCCGCGGACTTTGTTGCCGCTGCTGCGTGCCGCTCGGCCCTGGTGCCACTAGCGCGCCATTGCTGTCTCTCCCTCCAGCCTGCACGCCGCCCGGCCCGGTTGCGACCGGACTAGGGTGCCCGGTGCCCGGCACGCGCGGGGTGCCCTCCCAGCTCTTCCGCTTCATCATGCGGCCCAGGACGCTGACCAGCTCGGCGGCATCCTCGAACTCGGCGTCGTCCATGCCCTCCTGCGCGCGGTAGACGTCCTTGATGGCGCGGCGTGCCATACGGCGCGCGCCTTCGTGATCGTGCAGGCAGTCCCACAGGAACGCCGAGTGCTCGAGCGCGACGGACAGCCGCAGCGGGTGCGAGCCCGGCAGCACGGCTGTGGCATAGGCGGAGGCGGTCGTGAAGTGCGTGCCGGCGAGCGGGAGGAAGTCCAGCGGCTGGAGGAGGAAGGACGAGGGCTGCGGGATCGGGATCGGGTTCAGCCCTGGCGGCGCGCTGGGCGTGTTGGTGGCCGAAGGCCGGTAGGGGGATGGCGTACCGACAGGGCCGCCGGCGGCGTAGGGGTTTGTTAGGAAGGAGGTTTCGGAGGTAATGGAGGCAATCGGTTCGCGTAGGGTTGGCTGTTTCGAGCGGGCGGAGGGAGACGAGTTGCCGTTGTTTCCGTTTCCGTTTCCTCTGCGGGTTTGACCGTTGTCCTGGCGGGGAGAGAGAGGCATGGGTGGTACGGCAGCGGCGCGGGCGTCGAAGGTCGGAATGTTAGATTGCGAGATGGGCGGTTGGTTGTGGAATAGGCAGAAGATGTGGTAGAAGCTCGCTCGCAGCTTTACGCTCAGCACGCGGCATTCCGGCCCATGTTGATTGTCCTGCGCATAAGGTAAAACGTGGTATTCCAGGATAGATAGACCTTCGCGCGAGAGCCAGAGAATGTGATGATAAAGTGAAAGGGATTTGGTGTCGCGGGAGGTGTCGAGTTTGCGGAGTTTGCGAGCTCGGTAGAGCTTGCGAGAGAGGATGACTGAGAGGCCAAGGATCTGGTATAGGAAGCTGGAAAGGAGTGGATCGGAGCTCCCTGTAGCTTTCGCTATACGGCCCAGAAACTTCTGGTCGACGTCCGAGGATGCCATCTTTCTGAGATCTAGTTCGGAAGGTCAGTTTTGGAGTGAGATCCAAACGACATGGCTGGAGCTGGCGAAAGGATCTTCATAGATTATTGAGGCCATTGAGCTACTTCTAGAAGCACAATAGTACTAAAACGATGATCATTGTGGTTGTGGGGTGAAGTGCAGAGGAGGTCATTGTCAGGCTGTCAGGCCTCAGTTGGTAAATATGTACATACCATTCAGACCCGATTTCAGATGGCAGGCGGCTCTCGAATCCAGATACGCCCGACAAGTCGAATCGAGTTGACAGTTGACAGGTCAAGGCGCCAGATGATCCCCGACGGTGAGATGACGGCGTGTAGCGGGCCCACCACTACGAGCCGCTATTGATGGTTGATACGTCGAAATTTAGCAACCGTGCACGTCTTGGTCTTGCGATTACTGGCCTGACCCGTACAGGGAGGCTGGAGAGGCTGATTATTTGACGGTTTCCGGGAGTGGCGGAGCTTCGAGGCGCTTCTCGGAGATTTGTTGGATTAATGGAAGTTTAGGTAGGGCGTCAAAAGAGACTATGGTACAAGATAGGTCGGGATGTGATGTCGTCGGCGAGGGAGGATGCGGTGCGTAGGATTTGTAGGGTATGGTACAGGAGTTGAAGGAATGACAATCCAAACGCCAAATCTATCCGGGGAATATCTGCAAGAAATGTCAGTAGTTGCACGCATGCTGATGGCTGGACGGAGTCTAATGGTACGTAGGACTCCCATTTACCTCAAAATGGACAAGGCAAGACAGTAATGCTGCAACGATCACTAACGCCCTCCCATTCGTCTACAGACGACAGGCTGATACTACAGTTGGGCCAATGGTATCTGCAACGAGCTCGAGGCGACTCGAATACTTGTACACTCGGGACTAGCAGAGGTCACTCATGAGGCGGGGCGCAAGGTGGCTGGGCAGTGGAGATCTGAGCCTCTAGACAACGCATTGCGACCTGCTGGCAAAACCTACACGACAATCGACAATCGACGACGAGGGAACGATATAAAAAGATGGTGACGTTGGCAGGCGGTGAGTAAGCGGTCAATGCACTGACTGAATTCTTTCCTGAAGCGAGGAAGTTTTTGTCTCGGCGCACAGGGTCAGGGCAGTAAAGGAGAGGGGCGTGCCTGGCGCTGGTGTTGCTCGTGTTGTTCGTCGATCACCGTTTTGATGGTCGGGCTCGTCCTGAAGTCTCGCGACACTAAACCGCTGGTGGTGAGGAAAACGAGAGGAATCCGCAACGCCCACGCAGCGTACAACAACGATTGCGACTGAAAGGAAAATCAGAACGAAGGCGAAGGAAAGATGCAGTGCTACTATTATCCCACAATCTATCTGCCGGCGCGCTGGGAACGGGGGGTGCAGCGGGTCCTGCGTCAATATGCAGCTGGGGAGCTACGTGTCAAGGCTCCGCTAAACCAAACCAGCACAGACTTGTCTTATGCGCACCAACATGGCCTCTGTTGCCGCCGCTGGCTTCAGAGTCCAGAGCAGACTGGGAAACGGGGCGTCGTTGCCAGCTGGCAATTGAGGGCTGGCATTGAGTGGGAGGGCTGGAATCGTCATCGTGTTTGCGATCGATGCCGCCTTCAAGTCAAGTAGTCAAGTGCCAACAGAGAAAAAAGAAGACCCCAGACTCTAGATTCCTTCCACGGCTGAAGGTTCGCCTACATGCATCAGGCCTGTGCCCCCAACAATCATCTTGGCTGCTGCCGAAATAGCACCACCACGACAGTGTCACCCATCTGGAATGCCACGACAGTAAACGGCTCCAGTGGCGTGCTTCTTTCTTTTCCCGGAGCCCAGCCTCCTCTCTCCCGCCAGCCGCAAACCATCCGAGGGCCAGCGGCATCAATTGCCCCTCAATTCCTCAATTCGGCCCAAGGAGCGCATCCGCAACCCGGTATGCGCTCGCGGACCCCACGGCCGTTTTACGGGACAACAAGGCAGGCTTGGCGCGGTTGATTCGAGCGGACCGTAATGGGCTTGTTTTCTGCGTCAAGTAGCGACTATTGAGGTCAAGACCGCAGCAGTTCGCATCGGAAAAAGCCCCTCTCCAATTGGCGGTGTAGATGAACCCCTATTGGTTGAGAGAGGGACGCAGTTGGCCGTCAGCCTTGTGACTTGGCTCCGTCCCGCTTTGCTATCTTCGGAGCACGCGGGGTCTGAATAATAAGGCTGGATCGTCATAGTAGAGGACGTAGTCATGTAGCCAGGTAGCTAGCCACGACGACTAACGAAGTCTAATCAAGGCTCGACAGCTGAATACTTGCTGATCCTCCCCTCTCTTCGCCGAAAAATTGCAGTTCAATTCTTTGGGCATGTAGTTCACAAGAAATGTTTGATAATCTGAATGGCTAGAGGATGACGTTCTAAAAAAAATTAAACGAGTTCCCCTTGTAACTAGGGAGTTTGCCAGCTTCAAAAGCTACAGGCATCATTACTACTTGCTTCCATCTTGTTTTCGCGTTTAGAGACGTCTCGACTCGTATGTATCCAGCCGAACAACCGCTCGATTGTATTCCAAAGAGCCTCCCATGAGCCGCATTGTACTGAACTAAAGCAGCTTCCCGTCATGTTTGTAACAGGGCTTTGTGCCTAAGCGCAGGGCCAATCCTGCAAAGAAACCTCAAAGGTGCCCAGACCGTAGCAGCGACCATTAATGGGACTCTACAAGACCCTTAAACAACGAGGCTTTGCAGTCACATTTCAAATTGTGGTTCCTAGCTCGGCTGTTTCCGTATAACGCGAACCCAGATTACAGGTAGGAGAGCAATTGTTTCATCCAAATATTTTCAAATCAACGGTTATGCACCCAACTACGAAGAGAAGAGGTGATAAATTCCCATGGTAAGGAGGCAGGGTCTATAAAGAACTGGCATACTTGGAGTTGTCTCAATCATCACGCGAACACCATCTCGTGTCATCAAGCTCCATCCACACCGGTTTCCATCTTGTCATCTGCTCCACTTAAACCCTAGCAGAGCTTCTGTTTGCAAATTGCGTTAAGGCAGCCAAAACTCCTTTTAGAAATCCTCCGACTGTTGCTACATTCTGAAAATAATCATACCATCTCATTTTACGTGGCTTCGCGTCGATCCAGCCACCTTCCGTCACTTTACAAGTTTTTAAGAGTTTCTCCAGAGACTCACCCAGAAACCGCCCGCTGGTAGCTTCAAACGACATCGATCTACAATGTGCCGCTACTACGCTCACACTCACCCCTGCGGCCACACGACCACCGTGTTTGCAGCCTTCTGTGCCCCGGCGCAGCTCATTCAGAGACCATGTCCGGGCGGCAGCGGCGGCGAAATCTGGCAGAGCCTGCGGATGGAACATGTCTGCTCTAGGTGCCAGCCTGAAGGTAACGTAAGTACATCTAGCAACACGAAAGCGACAGAGAAGACGATGGGAACAAAGAAACGTCGTTGACACAGTTTCACAGAGCGGGAGCGCTTCCAGGAGACGGTGAAGGGTCCAGGAAGAAGCATGGTGTTACGGTCTAGACGGATGGTTGAACTTAGGTCTCGTTTTCAAACAGCTTTAGATGGTTTTCAAGGTGTCCGGGTGTTTGGAGTTGCGGAAACTAGAAAATCTGGACATCGCAATGGGGGACCTGTTACTGCATCCACTTTTTCTTTTTCGACAAGTATGAGCGAGTGGAGCTGAGATGCATTTCTGGTGTCCTGCGATGCTCGGGTTTCTGGTTGCGGTAATTTCTGCGTCAATTAGCTCAGAAGCTTATAAGTTAATATGAAATCTTCAATCCTTCGGAGTCTGACTGCATGCGTTTCATATATTATATTTAAAAATCTCTTCAGTGGCTCTGGATGCCTCTAGCACACATTTGCGAACTAAAATGGGCCGTGGATATGTGCGAAGTCTCCTCATGCGGTTTTGATATCGGTGCGACCACTGATGCTGACATGCTGAATCCCGTGGGTTTTTCAGAGAAGATGAAGACGACGACGGGAATGCCAAATTTACCAGATCGAAGCGTCACATGGACACAGTTGGTCTTACATCGGGCCAAAGACAGTCCGTAAAGGGTAGGGGCTAAGCCGTTAAAAATGTAATGGTGCCTCTGCTCGCCTGGAAAAAGCTTCCAATCAATCTAGGCGCCCGCCCCTAAGTTGAGGCGGATCTGGAATTTCCGGGCGAGGTGATTTCTTAGCGATGAGAATTAATCCTAAAAACAGGGCCGGTCGTGACGAGTTCCCGTGCCCGAATGCGTCGATAATAAATTACACGTAACGACCCGCCGTGAACGTAGTGGTTCGAGCTCAGCTGCGATGGTCCAGAGGTTTCATTGGAGTGTATTGGGCAAGCTAATGGTGCTACCGTCAACTCGGAAAGACCGCCTTCCGTGCTCGGCTATCTGGCGTGGATAACGAGAAGGTTGCGTGGAGGACGTGAAGGAGGAGACGGCGCGCGCGTTCTGGACCCTTCGCTCTTTAATTTAACCACAGTCGCTGCTGAAAACAACACCTCTAGCACACGGTATCGGAAGAGGACGTCTGGCTCTTTTTGTATCTTACTGTCATCCTGCCTAACGGCAACTTCCACTATCACTCCACTCGCCTGGGGCCACCGACACGGCAAGTTCCATGCGCTTTATTACGAAACACACGCACTCGCCAATGTCTAGCACCCGCCACCCGGATCCCGATACGTCGACGATAACGGATGAGACGGCTGCGCCCAAATCCAAGAGCTCATCGTTCGTCAAGCTAGAAGAAGAACAGAAGAGGCCCGTTAAGGCCGGCCATGAAAATGCTCAGGCAGATAGCGCCACACCCACACAAGGCTCAGGCCCCCAGTTCATTTCCGCGAACAAGAAACCATTCGCAGCCGAACACACCGAGACGTCCAATGCCAACGAAGAACCTACAAAGCAGGAAGATGATGACCAGGTTCCTACAAGCAAGGACGGGGAAGCAGCGGAGGAGGATCAGGACGATGAAAGCAAATACTTGACGGGACTCCCTCTAATAATTCTCACAATGGGCTTGTGTTTGACTACTTTCATCATTGCTCTGGATAACACGATCATTGCCACTGCCATTCCTCGAATTACAACCGCCTTCAATAGTCTCGGGGATGTCGGCTGGTACGGCTCGTCATATCTACTCACGACATGTTCTCTACAACCGTCGTTTGGAAAGGTCTACACCTATTTTGATGTCAAATGGACGTATCTATTTGCATTGATACTCTTCGAAGGTGAGTCTCAGAATCCTCAATTGCAAAAAAGGAGGACGCTCCAGTGTTTTTGGAAGTATTCAATACGCGTTGCGAGTCGTAGAAGGCCTTGAAACAGCCGAGGGTGATCTTTGTACAACTGCGGCGCCCGGGGTGTTCTACTTAGGGCATTTCTCGCGTAATTGAAGCTACTTTATAACGCGTTAGCGTCCCAGTATCCAAAATGTCACCCTCCTTATACTACATAAACATGGCTCATTCGTATTACAGTTGGCTCCGTTATCTGCGCAGCCGCAAGGAACTCTCCAATGTTCATTGTGGGACGAGCTGTTGCTGGTGCTGGTGCAGCCGCATTGTTCTCCGGTGGCATGACCATCGTTGGCTATTCCGTGGCATTACGAAAGAGGCCAATCTATATTGCAGTGCTTGCAAGTATGTTTGGCATAGCTTCGGTGGTAGGCCCGATTCTTGGAGGTGCCCTGACAGATAAGGCATCATGGAGATGGTAGGTTCTACGCAAAGGTTTTTGGATTAAACAAACTAATATCCAAGCAGGTGCTTCTGGGTATGACAATTCAAAGCCCTTCGGAAAGTCTTGCTAATCTTTGCACAGATCAATTTACCGTTTGGTGGAATTTCCCTCGCTGTTGTATTTTTCTTTTTCACAAACCCAGAAAGACAATACAGTTACATGTCCGTGAAAGACAGAATCAAAGAGATTGACCTTCTTGGCGCACTTTTCCTCATCTGCTCCATTGTCTGCCTACTTCTAGCCCTTCAATGGGGTGGTACGACGTATCCGTGGCATAATTCTAAGATTTGGGGCTGCATTCTGGGGTTCGGTTTGCTTATTATTATTTTCATTGGCCTGCAGGTCCATCGAGGAGATCGAGCAACATTACCACCCAAAATCCTTGGCCAGCGGACGATTCTCGCGAGCTCTCTGTTCACCTCATTTTTCTCCATGGCATTGTATACGTAAGTGGGCTACTTTCATATCTATTTTGTCATAGCACTTTAGTTGTTTTAATTCACCTCCACGACCTATCCATTCCAGATCCTAACAGCTGAGCAGACACATTTTCTACCTGCCTTTCTACTTCCAAGCATGTAAAGGCACCACAGCTGAGGGTTCCGGCATTCGCACTATCGCCTACCTCGTTAGTATAACCCTATCGTCAGTCGTCATTGGTGGGATCATCACCGCGATTGGATATTATACTCCCTTTATGTGGTTTAGCAGCGCAGGTATGCCCCACTATAAACTTGCCAGTCCCACTTGAACTACCAACGTAAATACTAACAGCATGTAGTCTTCTGTATTGGCGCCGGTATGCTCTATACTCTAAAAGTCAACTCGGGCGCTGGTAAATGGCTCGGCTATCAAATCCTAGCGGGCGCAGGTGCGGGAGCAGGAGTTCAAATTCCGTTCATCGCTGTGCAGGTCGTGCTATCAGATAAGGACATGCCCACAGGAAGTACGTTCACTCTCAATACCTTTCAAATTTATTCAATGCAGCTCCATCCCCCTATATCTCTCCGATCTCCTCCCCCTATTACTCTCGTAAACCGTCAACCGTTAATGATATTCCCTCGCTTATTATGGGATCGACTAACCCACCCTCCAGACGCTGTAGTATTTTTCTTCAACTCGCTCGGCGGCGCCATTGCCATCTCCATTGCCCAAAACATCTTCGTAAACTCGCTCTCCCACGACATCCCCAAACTCGCCCCAGGCGTAGATCCCAAAATCGTAATCGGCGCCGGAGCAACCTACATTCGCGATGTCGTTCCCGCACAATGGCTACCTGGCGTACTGCAAGCCTACACTAACGCCGTTACCTCGGCATTCATCCTCGCCATCGCCACGGGCGGCATCGCGTTTTTCGTCAGCTGGGCGATGGAGTGGAAGAGCGTCAAGGGAAAGAAGCTCTTGCCCGGTGGCGGCGCATGAGATGGCTGCGATCATAGATCCGTCTCTTCTTACTTATCTTTTGCGTGAGTAGAGCTTCAAGGGCTAAAGCCTTTTTTTGAGTGAGTGGAACGAGACTCTTAGATGAGCTGGGAGCTGGGAGAATGCCGCTGTTTCAAGTTCGCATGGATTAGAAGGCATTTGCATTGAAGGAGCATTAATGGGTTTTTATATAATAGCACCATATTGGGTGGGACACCACGCTTTGGCGCTATGTAAATTTCATACAGATTTATGAGGATTATCCTATGCACCGTTAAGGCAATGTAGCCCGTGCGCGAACACTAAAGCATTCAATAGTATACGCTAATTAAAGCTCGACGCAACGGAGCGGTGATTCTGCCACCTGGAAAACTAATACACGTAGCCCACGCGGTAAAGCTGCCAACGGTGATGCGGTTGGTCCAGACGAGGACGAGGACGACAGAGACGATGATTTTGAGAGTGGCGGCCAAAGCTTAGGCAGTGAAAGCTCAGGCGATAGTGATTCTGATGCTAGCGGCGCCGCTGACGACAAAGGTGACGAGCGGCCTTACAGAGGATAGGCGCGCATAAGTCCGAGCACATCGGCCGTGGCTGAAGTCGGACAATGAACGCTTAGTTGCGTACAAGAGCAAGATGGGTATGAAGTGGGATGACAATATCGCCGCTTCCCCAATCGGACACCAAGGGCAGTATATGCGCGCTGGTACATATTACAAGGGAAATAGTCCATTAAGGGTGCTGCGATATACTTAGGATATCCCAAATTGCTCTTGTGGAGTAAGGTTCATTATGACTATAGCACTTTATCCTATTCGCTGCTGGATTCCCTATATAGTGTTAACATTAAAAGATAATTCTTTTAATCTCCCCTAAGAACTTAGTCTTAAGAAACCCTCACGGCCGTACCGAGAAGTTATCTTTTCCTCTCTTTGTTGTCTAATTTAATCTGGAGTGAAGTTTCATAACGTTGTGGAAAATTCAAAGTCCGCACATGGTTAAGATGACCTCATTACTCCCCTCTTCGGCATTGACATCACCTATATACCCAATCCAACCTTTCTCAAACTTTGCCCACGCTACCGGCGTCTGTTCCTTATCCACTGGTCCACTCGCGAAGACGTGGCTTTGTGTCACACTCTCTGCCGAGGGCAAGTACAACGCATCAGAAGAGTCTACGCCCTTTAAGAAGACAGCTTTCTGGCTATACTCCGGCTTTAGATGTTCAGGCGAGGATTTCAACTTCGTCGCTGCCTGATGGTTCAGGTATACGGTCGTGCGGTGATAGTCGCCATATTGCCACGGTACGTCGAAAGTAGAACGCCATAATGCGTCCATGACTGTAGATTTGACGAAGCTGCTGAAGTTGCAACCGAATATGGCTGTTCCGCCGTTAGATATATAAGTCTTGAGCTTGTCGAGCGCCTCTCGGTTCGACTCAACAGTGATGCCGGGATCAGTGATAATAATAGCAGAAGGGGAGTTATTAGCGAGGTACTGAACGGCACTGTTGGAGTTGCTGGAACGTTTGACTTCGGCGCGGTTGGCGAGCGCATCGATCAGTTTGTCGTACATTTCGTCAAACCAAGGCTGGTTCTCGAGGGAGAGCAGGAAGATTGTGGGCTTCTGAGCTGGTTCAGCAGCGACACCAGGCTGAGAGGGCATAATTGGTAATTTGAGGGCTTTGTACGGATAGTCTAGTTGTGGTTCGGGACATATGGCGAATATCGAACACAGGAACCGCAGATGTTCCAAGATGGTGAGGTGGAAGATGGTTGGGTTCGCGTTGCTTAGCTAGACCGTGCTTCCAAAGTCTTGGCGGCCGCGGATGTTCATCGGCAAAAATAATTTACCGATACTCGAGGTACGTGGGGGCCAGCAAAGACGGGGCACGTGACGATAAACATGCTTGGCATTTCTCGGCATGTTCCTTTCAACTTTGACCTCAAGCATGCGGTCGCCCACGAAACTCACTCGTTCACAAGGGTGGCCGGAGCGAGTCAGCCGTCCTCCCTGCTAGCGGTGGCGACTTTAAGTGTTATATCGTGAGATCTGACTAATCATACACGTGACTGGGATTTAAACTTTCACACTACGGCTAGAGAAACCCGTACCGGCGTCTTGAAGATGTGGGCACTGGGACTGCATGGGCGGCTCGGCGGCTGTCGGGACAATATGTCAGCGGAAAGCTGGTTATCCCTTCCTACGGTGGTTTGGGTCCAACGTTATCGATAAGAATTGAACCAATCAAACCAGCTAAATCTTCCCTGAGTCCTAATGTTTTTTGGTTTTCGCGCACAGGCCACTTTTGTATTGGACACCACCGTAGCAAGGGATAGGACGGGACTACGAATATCGCTAACAAAAGTTCTTGCACCTTCCTAATTGGGAAGTTTGCTCTCGCCGCCCGCTGACCGCCCAAGTATTCTGACGGCAGAATACTTCTGCACCCCAATTGCCTGGATCACACCGACATTACCTAGATCACACCGATAACTGCGCCACTAAATCCCCTCATTAGCTCTAAAACTACTAGTAAGAACCCCTCAGCCTATATTACTTTACTAACAATAGGCTTCCATTAGCTTATAACCAGGGCTTAAGCCCTAGCTATAAAGGCTATAGGAGCGACTCTTGATTATATACAACGTATTACTAAAATCTTTCAGCCAGGCAGGTATCACGAATGATATAAGCTAGCTGGTAGGTAGAGATACAGAAATGTATAAGTGATCTGTTTTATTCAAGGTGGCTCTAAGAGCCCTAATATATATAAGAAAAATAACCCCTTACAGGGGTCCCTAGAGGGTGGTGTAACAGACCAAAATTAGGCTGATACTGATGTCTGACAGCCGTCGTTATAGGTCGATATTACCCTAGCTGTAAAGCTACCTCCGCGGCCAACACACCCCCTTAGATCTGGCGTAGAGCGGCAGAGCTGGATTACCGGATTAGGCAGTCGGGATAGATAAGCTGGTGGTGAGCTTTGCCGAGCGTCAATTGACTAGATGTCTGATATCTCGGAGCCCTACTACATCGACGAATTTTTGATGATTTTGCTTTGATAGAGCTTTAGTTAGTCCATCTGCAACTATCTCGCTTGTTGGTACCCATTGTACAACGAAGCTTCCGTTTTGGACTTCTTGGCGAAGCCAGAATTGATGGATATCTACGTGTTAGAGTTTTGTAGATACCGTAGGGGTCTCTTTTATTACGATCCGTACTGACTGCTAATTGTTATAATTGATAATAACGTCCTATTCGGGATCAAATCTAATAGCTTTAAAGATCTAAACTATATGCTCGACCTTTCTACCAACGTGTGAGAGAGCTAGGAGTTCTGCCTCCGTAGTAAACTTAGTAACTGCCTTTTATCTAGTTGCCTGCTATACTATAGGCCTATTAAATAAGCTTATTAAGAAGCCCTGTAAGCTCTAATATATTAGAGTATTGTTAATAAAGCTAGCATTAGAAGTAGCTTTTAGAACCTAGTTTATCTTATATAACGTAATAGTAGAGAACTTAAAAGTAAGGTATCTGGTATTATAAAGATAGGTAAGCAATCTGTTAATCTTTATAAGATAAGCTGGCAACGGATTTTATAAGAACTTAGCCAGCCTACTAACTAAGAAAGTAATGTCTAGTTGTATAGTAGATGCTAGATATATCGCAGAACCTATATAACGTTAATATCCTTTTATTTAATTTAGCGTAGCTTCTTCCTTATACGGCGTTAATTCCTAGCCCGATAGTAGTGTAGCTAATAGCTTTAGATATTCTAGATGGTATATTAAGACTAGTTTCTTAAGATATTAATCTAGATAGAGCTAAAGCTTTCCCTTTTGTCGATCTCGTACGATATAAGTATTTAGGAATAATGTGAACTAAGGTATTTAGCGGATCTTAAATCGATCTTATAGCTGCTTTAGGATATCCTCTATCTACTATTAATAGCTCGGGTGTTCTATAATTAGGATATTGTCAATATAAAAGAATATAAAGATAGGTTTAGTAGGATATATATAGAGATATAGCTTATCTAGTATAGCTTTTAAACCTATACTTTATAGAGTAGCAGATATTTCTAAAAACTATAATTTTAGAGATTTCTGTAGTCTATCTATCGCAGTTACGTGAGGGGATATTTAATTTTTGTATAATTAGGAGGCGTAGGGCTATAAGGTCGCTCTAGGGCTAG